>Ga0209653_1001589_pt1 | contig 17944 bp, 16 predicted proteins | sample SaaInl6LU_22_DNA_FD_184644 | JGI IMG/M metagenome (GOLD analysis project Ga0209653, IMG submission 184644) | Marine microbial communities from expanding oxygen minimum zones in the Saanich Inlet - ESP_116LU_22_DNA (SPAdes) (version 2) | ecosystem: Environmental > Aquatic > Marine > Intertidal...
AGATTTGTTTGAAGCAATCAACGAAAACGGAAATGTAACGGTCAAGAATTTAGGACCATCATTTAATTCAAGCTCCGATGATTTTGGATTGGTCTATAATGACTTTCCATTTGAAGGGTTTTATACATCAAACAGACCAGGAGGGGCGGGAGGTGATGATCTCTATAGTTTTGTTGATAACTCCAATGACCTCAAGCAGATTACATATGTTCTTAAAGGAACAACTTTCAAGTTAGAGGAAGACAGTTCACAAACTATTTTAGGAGAGGTAAAGGTTAAGTTGTTAGACGAAAATGAAAATTTAGTTAATGATGTACTTTCTAGTAGAGGAGGCTCATATAGTTTCCCAATAGACCCAGAGATGGACTATTTTATCATCGCTGAGAAGAACAATTTTTTCACCACAAGAAAAGTATTTTCGACTGTGGGTGAAGGAATCCCCCAGGATGAATTAGTTGAAAGATTTACAGAAAAAGTATTAACAGAGGATATGGCTTTAGAACCCATCATTTTGGAAAAAGCCATCGTCATTCCTAATATCTACTATGACTTGAACCGAGCGGAAATCAGAACCGATGCCGCTCAAGAATTAAATAAACTTGTTCCGCTCTTGGCAGATAACCCCAATCTCAAAATTGAATTAAGTTCTCATACCGATTCTAGAGCCGGAAATGATTTCAATCTAGACCTCTCTCAAAGAAGAGCCCAAGCTGCTGTAGATTATTTAGTGTCACAAGGAATAAACAGAGATCGTTTAGTAGCTAAAGGCTATGGAGAGACACAATTGATCAATGGCTGTGATGATGCAAATGCCGATTCTTGTTCAGAAGAAGAACATCAACAAAACAGAAGGACAGAATTTAAAGTTATAGCAATCGAACAGAATTAATTCTGTTCAGAAGTAATCAACCCTTGAAAGCCTTCCTTTGCGAAGGCTTTCTTATTTTTACACCATAAATACTTCATCATGAGTGACCGGTACATGCAAAGGGGAGTTTCTGCTTCCAAAGAAGATGTTCATAATGCCATCAAAAACCTTGACAAGGGGGTTTTTCCAAATGCCTTTTGTAAGGTTGTTCCGGATCTGATTGCTGGTGACCCTGACTATTGCAATGTTATGCATGCGGATGGTGCAGGGACCAAGTCTTCACTCGCTTATCTCTATTGGAAAGAAACGGGTGATCTGAATGTTTGGAAAGGCATTGCCCAGGATGCCATCATCATGAACACCGATGATTTGCTCTGTATAGGAGCTACTCAAAATATATTAATGTCCTCAACCATTGGTCGAAATAAGAATCTTATTCCTGGTGAAGTTATTTCTGCTATCATTAATGGTACGGAAGAAGTTTTGCAAATGCTTCGAGACAATGGTGTTAACATTATTAGCACGGGTGGTGAAACGGCAGATGTAGGAGATCTGGTTCGAACAATTATTGTAGATAGTACAGTCACCGCTCGAATGAAAAGAGATGAAGTAATCACCAATGAGAAAATTAAACCAGGCCAAGTTATTGTCGGGATGGCATCATATGGTCAAGCATCATATGAAGATGAATACAATGGTGGTATGGGTTCAAATGGACTAACTTCTGCAAGACATGATGTTTTTCACCATTCAATTGCGGACAAGTACCCTGAAAGCTTTGACCCTTCCGTACCAAAAGAGCTGGTATATTCAGGTACCAAGAAACTAACTGACCAGATTGACGGAAGTCCTTTAAACGCAGGAAAGCTTGTGCTTTCGCCCACTCGTACTTATGCCCCTATTATCGTAGATATTTTAAAGGAGTATAGATCAAAGATCGGTGGAATGATCCATTGCAGCGGAGGAGCTCAAACGAAAGTGCTTCACTTTGTCAACAATGTCCACATAATAAAAGACAACCTTTTTGAGATCCCACCTCTTTTTAAGCTCATTCAAGAAGAAAGTGGTACTGACTTAAAAGAAATGTTCAAAGTCTTTAACATGGGCCATAGAATGGAAATATATATTGATGAAAAGTATGCCCAGGATATCATTGATATAAGTAAGAGCTATAACGTTGAAGCAAAGATCATTGGCCGTGTTGAAGAATCAAATTCTACTGAACTCACTATCAAGCACCAAGGCCAGACTCATAATTATTGAACAAGCAAAGATTAGTATATAATCACTCGTCAATCTTATAAATGGTACTAAAAATGAGGTCGTTCTTGTAAGACTCACTCTTTATCTTTTCAAAACCCTGTCTAAGTTCATTTTGAATATCGAGTAGTTTATCTGCCTGCAAGTTTACCGTAATTTGAAAAAAGCCAACCATTAAAGACACCAACCATTTATGTCTTTTTCGTCCAGTATCTTGAAAATCCGTTACAATAAGCTTTGCCCCTGAATTCATGAGCAACTCGAGCCTCTTAATTGCCCTGAGCAAATCTGCTTTATTAAAACAATCGAGAAAAAAATTACAGATGATCAAGTCGTATTTTCCCTGATGCTCAAAGAAATCTTGATTAATAAAACTAATGTTCTCTAAGTGTCGCCCTTTGCTTTGAGCAAGCTCTATCATTTTTGAAGATAACTCGAGATAATCTATACTGAATGCTCTATTGAAGCTAGAATGAGAGAGAATCGCTCCATTACCTCCACCGATAACCAATACGCTAGATTCTTCCTCGATCTCATCGAGAAAAGTCAATTGAGCCTTTAATAAACTCTTTCCAAAAGCAATGCTTACAAGGGTAGAATAAAAAGGCGCTACCAAGTCAAATTGATTCTTCTTCATAACAACAGAAGGCCGGGTAAGAAGAAAATTCCATCACTCAGAATACGATATAATTGATATTGATTAAACCACTTTGGCTTCATATACAATAACACCAGAGACAAATGCATGAGCAAAAGGATGAAGAATGCTTCGTATTGAAATGTAAAGAATAAGAAAGCCACACTTAAAGAAATACCTAAGAGTAAGATATAAGGTAGTAATTGTTGAACCCTTTTCCTTCCTGTTCTTAGCACAATAGAAGACTCGTTCTGTAGCTCATCTATCTCTTCTTCGAAAAGGGGAATAATAAACAAGTTTGCTATAGCTAGAAGCCAAAAGATCAAGAATATGATGATGTGCTCTGACCTTAATGATTCTAATAAGCTTAATGGTGCTGTTGCTATTCCTGCAACATAAACTGTAGCCGCAAAAACCTCTTTTTGAAAAGCCTGCTTAGAGTAAATCAAATAACTAAAATATAAACCAGACAATCCCACTAGAACGAAACCCATCTTTAACGTAGCCTTTGGTAAAAATTGTAGATTATATAAGCCTAAGAAGAAAACTGTCAAAGCAACACCAATGAGCTGCTTAAAGTATTTCTGATGAAAGGCATGTCTAGGATTAACTGAAGTAATTGTGGTCTTATAGGCATCCCTTAAATGATCAAACGTGTAAATCAGCCAAATTGCAATCGCTAAGCCTAAGAGCATATTCACTGAAATATCTACATTCAACACCTGGGCTAAAAAGCAAGATGAGATCACTGCCCCGATGGCGATATCGAGACTTAGGTTTTGTACAAAGTGGATGATCTTAGACATATACAAACACTACAGAGAATATATCCAATGCTAGCAATTAAACAGACGAAGAAACCATTATCTGATCAAATCTACAGTTAATGTACGCATTAGAAAATATGATATTTTATTGATTTTATTGATTTTATTGATTTAGAATTAATTTCTAACTTAAATAAACTATCATGAAAAAGTTTAAAACTTTAATGGCAAGCATGTTCGTCATGGCACTGATTTGCTTTAGTTTAACACCACAATTATCGAATGCACAAGGCAACCCGCCACCTGATGAAGATGATTGGGTATGTTGTCAATCGATCTCTGACGGTTGTAGAACAATAACCGGAATGTGGTTTCCTACTGACTACAAATATTATGGTGACGTCTGTCCTTAATTTTAAGTAAAAAGGGAGAGTTTCTCCCTTTTTAATAATTCTTCAATAATCGGATATTTAAATGCTATAAATGATATTTCAAAAGATGAAATGGACTATAAATCTTGGAAGTAAAACAACCATACTGACTTCCTTTTTTCTACTCATTCTTTCTTTTATCTCTTGTACCAAGAATGAGGAATATTTTTACCCAGAAAATATTGATGAGATTACATTTGATTTAAAAGGTGAAAAGTATGTTTATGACACCTTAAAGTCACCATACCGACTGTTTTTGATTGATAACAAATTATTTGCCACACAAGATACCAAAGTAAATTTTGATGAACCCATGATTCATGTCTTCGATAGAAAGACACTTGAAAGAATCGGCTCAATTGGGCAAAATGGACTTGGTCCAAATGAAATGCTCTTCGCAAGTCACCTCGACATTGATTCATCTGACTCAACATTAATTGTCTTTGACGGCAGAAATAAGCGTTTATCAAAATTTGATTTATCATTACTCTTCGATAAAAGATTAGTTGCAGATAGACAAACAATTCTACCATCAAATATGACTGACGCCTATAAAACTTATAGGGCATCGGACACTTCTTATATGAGTATATCTGCCCAAAAAAAATTCATTTTTAACCAATACGACCTAAGCGGTAATTGGATTAAGGGTTACGGTTCTTGGCCTGATGTTTCAAATGAAAAACAACTTGTTGGCTTTTCTGATATGGAAAGAAACTACCTTCTTGGGAGTATAAACTCGGGCTGGTATAAAAAACAAATTGGAGGTGATTGGTATGCGCTAGCTATGAACTATCGTGATAGAATTGAGCTATTTAACTATAAGACAAAGGAATTGAAAAGCATAAAGGGACCTGACATAAAAGACGAGATTCAGCCTTTTAAAATCGCGGGATCTGGGACAGGTTTAGGTGGTGCATACGGATGGGATGCCAATTTTACGTATAGAGATATTACATTTAAAGATAAATGCATTTATGCCCTCTATGGTGGCCACAGTCAGTTAGATTATCAAGAGACAAATATTATAGCTAAAACAATATTTGTTTTTTCTTACGACATGAAACTTAAAAGTAAATTACAATTAGATAAGTCTGTGGTAGCCCTGGAGGTAGATGAGGAGCTTGGCAAAATCTTTACCATCACAACAGATGAAAACCCTGGTATAGCAGTTTTTGATCTGCCTCAGGAAATTCTGAATCAAGATTAGAAAACAAAAAACCCCGTAGTTAATAACTACAGGGTTCAATTTATAAGTTTTTGAAGGGTTTATTAACCATCGGATGCCAATGCTTCTGCCCCACCAACGATCTCCAAGATCTCTTTGGTAATTGCCGCCTGGCGCGTCCTGTTATAAGTCAATTTCAATTCCTTTAATAAGTCAGCAGCATTATCAGTTGCCTTACTCATGGCAGTCATTCTGGCACCATGTTCAGAGGCATTAGATTCTAAAACAGCTTTATAAAATTGAATTTTCAGAGACTTAGGAATTAATTCTTCTACAATGAAATCTCGAGATGGTTCGTAAATGTAATCCGTATTAGTTTTTACATTTTCGTCTTTCTCTAACTCTAGAATTGGCAAGAACTGCTCTGTTCTTACAATCTGAGTCGCAACATTCTTGAATTCATTGTAAATTAAATAAACCTTATCGTATTTACCGTTCTCGAAGCTATCCATAGCGTATTCCGCTGCCTCTCTAACATTCTCAAATGATAGATCGCCAAATACACTCCAAAAGCTATCTACCAAAGGATAAGATCTCTTCTTAAAATTATCGTATGACTTTTTACCTATAGGAAGTATCTCGATGTTCTTGTCTTGAAGCTCATCAGACTCTATCAACCTTTTTGTTGCTTTTACAACACTTGAGTTGAATGCACCACAAAGACCTCTATCAGAAGTTACAGGTACTATAAGTACTGTACTGATCTCTCTTTCTTCAGAATAGGTATTCATACCTTCTCCTGAATTTCCAGAAGAAACGTTAGCAAGTAATGCCGACAGTTTTCCTGAATATGGTCTTAGTTGAACAATACGATCCTGCGCTCTTCTCAACTTTGCAGCCGCAACCATTTTCATGGCTTTAGTGATTTGCTGAGTAGAGCTAACTGAATTTATACGCTCTTTTACTTCCTTTAAATTTGCCATAGTATAGCATTATGGGCTAACGCCCCAACTTTCTTAATATTTCGAAGAAACCTCTTTGGCCACTTTTTCAATAGCTGCAATTGCGCTGTCTTCTAGCTTACCCTTTTTCAAAGTTTCTAGCGCTTCTTTCTGGCTTGTTCTCATCATGGTTAAGAATTCTTTTTCAAATTCTCTAACCTTTACTACAGGTACTTTATCTATCAAGCCTTTAGTAGAAGCATAGATGATCGCTACTTGCTCTTCAACAGCTACAGGAGAATACTGAGCTTGTTTCAAGATCTCTTGGTTTCTTCTACCTCTGTCAATGGTCAACTGTGTAGCTGCATCAAGGTCTGAACCGAACTTAGCAAAAGCCTCTAGTTCACGGAACTGAGCTTGATCAAGCTTTAATGTACCAGCAACCTTTTTCATTGATTTGATCTGAGCAGAACCCCCTACCCTAGATACTGAAATACCTACGTTAATGGCAGGTTTCACACCAGAGTTGAACAAGTTTGTTTCCAAGAAAATCTGACCATCTGTAATCGAAATTACGTTGGTTGGAATATATGCAGAAACATCACCCGCTTGAGTTTCAATAATTGGAAGAGCGGTTAATGAACCACCACCTTTTACTTTCCCTTTTAAAGAAGGAGGAAGGTCGTTCATCGCGGAAGCGATATCATCGTTGTCATTTACTTTAGCCGCTCTTTCCAGTAGTCTAGAGTGAAGATAGAATACATCACCCGGATATGCTTCACGCCCCGGAGGCCTTCTCAATAGAAGAGAAACTTCACGGTATGCAACTGCTTGCTTAGAAAGGTCATCAAATACCACTAATGCAGGACGTCCAGTGTCTCTAAAGAACTCACCAATGGCAGCACCTGTAAATGGAGCAAAGAATTGCATTGGCGCAGGGTCAGCAGCAGAAGCGGCAACAACTACAGTGTAATCCATAGCACCACCTTTTTCAAGAGCCGCAACAACACCGGCTACAGTAGAGGCCTTTTGGCCCACTGCAACGTAAATACAGAATACTGGCTCACCTGCTTCATAAAATTCTTTCTGGTTAAGGATAGTATCGATAACAACAGCGGTCTTACCTGTCTGACGGTCACCAATTACCAACTCACGTTGACCCCTTCCAATAGGAATCATTGAGTCAATCGCTTTAATACCAGTTTGAAGTGGCTCATTTACCGGCTGACGATAAATTACACCTGGAGCTTTGCGCTCAAGAGGCATCTCGAAAGTCTCTCCCTCAATTGGTCCTTTACCATCAATTGGGTTACCTAATGTATCGACCACACGGCCAACCATTCCTTCACCTGCCTTGATCGAAGCAATTCTTCCAGTTCTTTTTACGGTATCACCCTCTTTGATCTCCGCAGAGTCACCAAGTAATACAGCCCCTACATTGTCTTCTTCAAGGTTCAATACCAAAGCATTTAAACCATTGTCGAATTCCAACAATTCACCAGACTGTGCTTTAGACAGTCCATAAATTCTAGCAACCCCATCACCTACTTGTAATACGGTGCCTACTTCTTCTAATTCAGCTTCCGATTTAAAGTTAGAGAGTTGCTCTCTTAAGATTGCTGAAACCTCGTCTGGTCTTACATCTGCCATTTTATAATCGAATTAATGTTATCTAATCTTCTTTAAAATGCTTTTTCGTAATGGTTCTTAGTGAACTCTAAACGTAAAGCTTTCAATTTTGAACTTACTGAGTCATCGATCTGTCGATCTCCGATCTTTAGCACAAAACCACCTATGAGTGATTCATCCACTTTCTCTGTAAGCTCTACTTTTTTATTTGTGATCTTCTCTACTATTCCGATAAACTCATTTCTAAGTGAATCAGAAAGTGAGAAGGTCGTAGTTATAGTAGCTTCTTCAATTCCTTTATGTGTATTGTACTGATGAAGGAACTCCTTAGCTACGGTAATTAAATATTCCTCTCTTTGCTTCTTCGTTACGATCTGGAAAAAAGACATGGTCATGTCGTTCACCTTTCCCTTAAAGATCATATTAAGTACCACTAACTTTTTGCTATGTCCGATCACTGGACTTTTTAGCATTAACGCTAGATCTCGGTTCTCAGAAGAGACTTCCAAAAGAAGTTTCATGTCGTCTTTCACCTCTTCTAACACCTTCTTTTCAACAGCAAGGCCTAGCAGAGATTTAGCGTACCTGGAAGCAATTCTATATTCAGACATCAGTCCGGATTAGTTTAAGTTCAAATCATTTACATACTCATCGACCAAAGCTTCTTGTGCCTTTTGATTAGACAACTGCTTTCTGATGACCTTTTCTGTGATCTCTAATGAAAGTGCAGCTACTTGAGTTTTAACATCTGCTAATGCAGCTCTCTTCTCATTCTGAATGGTCGACTTCGCGTCTTCTATCATTTTAGCAGTAATCTTGGTAGTTTCTTCCTTTGCTTCCTCCTTAATGGTGTTAGCTGCGGCCATTGCTTCTTTCAAGATCGAATCTCTTTCAGATCTCGCTTCAGCTAATAACTTTTCGTTATCTGCCTGAAGCGCTTCCATGTCTTTCTTAGCTTGTTCAGCTGATAAAAGAGCATTTTCTATCGTTTCTTCTCTTTCTTTCAAACCACTCAGAATAGGCTTCCAAGCGAACTTCCCTAATAAGAAAAGTAGCAGCAAAAAGGCTACTGTCTGAAAGATAAATAAACCGGTATCTGGTAATAATATATCCATGTTTCTTAGTTTTAAAGAAGGATTTTAGACCGACCTAATGTCAGGCCTAAAATCCATTCAAATGCTTCTTAAAGAGCTCCTACGATCTCACCGTTTGTTGCCAAAAGGAAACAAGCTACAACACCGAAAAGCGCAATTACTTCAATAAGGGCAGCAATGATCAACATACCAGACTGCAATTTACCTGCAGCTTCTGGCTGACGAGCCATACCTTCCATAGCAGAAGCACCAATTTTTCCGATACCAAGACCAGCGCCTATCGCAACAAGTCCAGCACCAATACCAGCTCCCATTAGGGCATAACCAGCAGTTAATAAAATAGCTAACATAAGTTTGTTATTATAAATGAAACAATGGTTCCTAAATCAGATTAGTGATGTCCGTCATCAACTGCCTGCCCGATGTACATCGAAGAGAACAGAGTGAAAACGTAAGCCTGAATTAAGGCCACTAATATTTCAATAACGGTGATGACAACAGAGAAGAGCGTACCTACAACTCCGACTGCAACACTATTTAATATAAATCCTAGACCAACGATCGCTAACACTACAATGTGTCCCGCCGTGATAGAAGCGAACAAACGTAGTGTCAATGAAATTGGCTTGGTGAAAATTCCGATAACCTCAACAACTAAGATAATTGGGCGCAACGGCAGTGGAACTCCAGGAGTCCATAAGATATGCATCCAATAAGCCTTTCTACCATTAAACTGAGTAATGAAGAAAGTGAATAGGGCCAAACAGAGAGTAACAGCGATGTTACCTGTCAAGTTGGCGGCCCCAGGAGTCAACCCTAATAAATTGTTGAATAGTATAAAAAAGAATAGGGTCAGTAAGTAAGGCATAAAGCGCTGGTACTTATCTGTTCCGATATTTGTCTTGGCTATATCATCACGAATAAAAACAATGATAGGCTCGAATAAAGACTGAAGTCCTTTAGGGGCAGAAACTCCATTTTTATATCTCTTGGCTACCGTTAAGAAAACAACTAAAAGAATTACAACACTCAAAAGAAGAGAGGCAACATTCTTGGTGATTGAAAGATCTAAAAACTCTTTGGACCCTGCTTCATGATGTACTCCTTCTTCAGCCTCACCTTCATGGTGCTCTTCCGATTCCATGGAATCATGATGATTTTTTCCCTCTGAACCTGAACCGTGATGCTCTTCTACCATATCTGCATGCTCAGGATCATTATGCTCAGCCCCTACTTTAATGATATCTCCATGTTCGATCATGTATCCTCCGTGAGCGATCGGCTCATGGTGCTCATCATAGAATTGAGAGGACATGAACACTTTTAAACCGTCTTCGTAATCGTATAAAATCACTGGAAGAGGAATAGAAACATGCGTGTGTCCTATAGTGATTATATGCCATTGATAGTCATCAGCAATGTGGTGCATGATGAATTCGGTGTCACCACCTTCTTCAGTCTCACCATCAGAATCTGATGCGGCCCATAAATTTGAAGAACTTATAAAACTGAAAATGGCTATTAAAAAACTCGTGATCAGTAAATTGGGAATGTTAGTTCTGCTCTTTTTCATCATTAGTTTCCACCCTCTCGCGAAATCGCGCGCAAGTTAGAGAGAATGGCATATATTTCAAATACTAAATAAAATAAATAGACCGCAAAAAAGTTTGCTACCCAAAGAACCCTTTCCTCGATCCCCAAAAAGATAACTGCGCCTATAAAGATCATACTAATGATCATTCTTAAAACTGTTATCCCAATGAATATATTAGGCCTTACATCTGCATCAAATGAGGTTAGTGCCCAATGTGCTATGGCCACCACGATCAATCCGAGAATTACCGAAAAGATCATTATTGACCATACCTGAGGGTGGACCAATTGTTTCTGAAATTCAACCTGTTGAAGACTAAAAACAAGTGCCGATAATATCAAGCTAAATATAAGTGACTCAACAATTTGGCGGCCCAAACTTTTCATGGCCGCAAAGGTAGGCCTATTTGGTTCAAGTTCTAAGTTTTCAGTTTAAAGTTTTAGAGAGTGGTTAATCCTAAAGGCTGAAATACCAATCTACTCCTTAGGCAAAGAGCGATAAAGTTGATAAATCGCCCCAGTGGTCCCTATTAAGACCATAAGAATGACAAAAAGAGACTTCCCACTATTCCACCATTCGTCCATCTTATAACCAAACCAACCACAAAGGCCAATGGTTACGAATAGCTGAATCCCTAATTGAGAATATTTGAGATAATTATTGGGCTCGTTTGAGGGCTTTTTCTGCGGCACGATTATCAGGTTCTGATATTTGAATATCCTTAGCCAAATGACCCATCTTACAGCCACCATTAAAAGTAGCTCCAGGCTCAACAATTAATTGATTAGTTAAAATGTCTCCATTTATAATAGCAGAAGGCTTTAACCTAAGCATTTCCGAAATCTCGATATTACCCTTGATCTTACCTGATACTTCAGCAGATCTTGCGATCACTGTTCCATCAACATAGGCTTCATCACCCATGACAAACTTTGCCTTGGCTTTAACGTCTCCATATACTTTGCCTTCGATTCTTATATTTCCTACTGACTCGAGACTACCTTCTAAAATAGTGTCCTTACCAATAATATTACTCGATTGGCTAAGCTCTTGATTAGATTTTCTATCGTCTTTCACAAACATGGTTGGTTCTTTAGTTAATTCTTAAAACGAAATAAACTCCTGCGGATTCACCGGGGAGCCATCATACCATAACTCGATATGTAAATGAGGTCCACTGGTCAATTCACCAGTGTTTCCGATAATTGCAATAATATCTCCAGCAGAGATAACATCCCCAACGAGTTTGGTTATTGTGGAGTTATGTTTATAGATAGAAATCAGATTTTCTCTATGCTGAACAGCAATTATGTTTCCATCATCCTGAGTCCATCCTTTAAAGATCACTGTTCCATCAGCGATTGACTTTACGGGCTCGTCTTTTCTAGAAACTATATCTACCCCAAAATGGTCTTCTTGAGGATCAAACGGAGCAGTAATGGTCCCACTTAAAGGAGGGAAAAAGTAGATGTTTCTTAACTCTACATCATCAAAGTCACTCGCTAGCAAAAAATCCCCACCACCCGTTCTTTCAAACTCTGCTTTGAAAGAACTATCAATACTTTCTAATTGATCTATATCTTGTGTTGGATTTTGTGCCACTGAAGGTTGCTCAGGAATCTCATTCGTAGTAACGTCACCTTGTAAAACTTTTTTAATACTTTGAATATACTGATCTCTATTTTCAAGTTCGTAAGAAAGAGAGTCAAGTTCAAATGTAAGTTGTACCAACTCTTGACGGGTTTGTCTTTCTGCATACCTCGGATCAAACCATTGAGATAATATGGTATTTAGCATGTAAAAGCTAAGGGCAAATACGGCAATAAGTATTAAAAAGGAGAAAAATACGATCTTCGCGTAAGTGAATTTATAGGTGGCCTTTTCAGAAAAATTTTCTTCATTCTGAATGATCAGGATATGGCGAGCATTAAGCCAATTAGAAAGGGTCTTTTTAAATCGTGCCACGATACAAAAATCAAGGACAACAAAAATATTGATTAAATATCAACTGGCTCTATAATAATGTATTAATTGAACAATATTTTCGTTGTTTTAAAAGTCAGAAACCACTTTTGAAGAAGCCAAGCTTACATATCGCTAGATTATATTGCCTTATTCTAATATTGCCTTTCTTGGGCTGCAACTCTAAGGACTACCAAAATCTTAACGCCAGGTATAACGGTTACTTCTACGCTGACCTTTACTTGACAGAAGTATTTCAAGAGTTCGAAAATGGTTATGAATACAATTTCGATGAATTCTTAAAGGTATTTCCTCAAATAGATTCTTCTATCGTTCAAAGCAATAAAGAAAAACTAGACGATGCTTTTAAAAAGTCTAGTCAAACTATTGAGTGGTATGAAACGAGTGACTGGGTAGATGACAACTATTTAATTATTGGTAAGATCAGGTACCTCAGATCTAAATGGCAATTTGCCATTGAAACGTTTCAGTATATCAACCAGAATAGTAAAGATAATGCTACCCGGCAGCAAGCTTTGATCGCTCTCATGAGAACCTATATGGATATGGGGAGTGTGGCTCAAGCAGAAGAATCAAAAAGGTTCATCGAGCTAGAAAACTTAACCGAAGAGAATAGAAAAGACTTCTATCTGACCGCTGCATATTTTTACCAGACGCAAAACGATTATGAAAAAGTTGAAGACTATTTATCAAAAGCACAGCCATTATTAAGCAATAAAAACTATCAAGTCCGGGTGAACTTTATTCTCGGACAAATAGCACAGTCTCAAGGGAATTATCGAGAAGCTTTCTTTTATTACGATAATGCCCTAAAGGGAAATCCACCTTACGAAATCTTATTCCATGCTAAGCTGAATAAATTGGCAGTTTCAGGTTTTTCCAATCCCAATAATGTTGATGCAGCATATGATATTTTTGATAAAATGTTGGCCGATGGTAAAAATCTGGAGTATCAAGATATCATTTATTATACTGCTGGAGTTCTCGAAAAGAACAGGAACAATTTAGAAAGTGCCATCCAAAATTTTAAATCGGCAACTCAAGTAGAACAACCAAATCAAAGACAACTAGGCCTTTCTTTTCTAAGACTTGGAGAAATTTATTATGAAGACCTGGAGAATTTCAATCTCGCCAGCGCCTATTATGACAGCGCGGTTCAAAAGCTTCCTAATGACTTAGAAAATTACGATGCCATTCAAAAACGACAACTTGTACTCCAAGAATTTGTAAGTCAATTGAACATCATTGCTAAGAACGATAGCCTTCTTTCTCTTTCAAATTTAAGTGAAATACAACTGGAAGCATTTTTGTCTAGATATGTCGATAAACAGGAAGCCCAGGAAAAAGCAGATTCAAAGAAGAAAGACGATAGAAATTCAAACGGAATCAATCGTGTGGATGAAAGTTCTTTTCAATCTCCAGATGGAAATGGTAATTGGTATTTCTACAACCAACAAGCTGTTAGTCAAGGTCAGTTAGAATTTCAGAGAATTTGGGGTGATCGTCCTTTAGAGGATGATTGGAGGAGATCTCTTAGACAGAGAGTGGGACTAGAAGAGGAATTAATAACTACAGATACAAATGACGATAATGCCAAATTAAACGCTGAGGAACCTGAATTTAAAAACTCGAGGGAGGAGAAGATCTCTTCACTAATTGCAACAGTTCCTAGGACTCCTGAGGAGAAGACCCAAAAGCAGATGGAAATTCAGGATGCATACTTTGCATTAGGCAACATCTATAGGTTTGGTCTCGAACAAGAAGACCAGTCTATCGACAGTTATCAAACCTTGTTAGAAAAGTACCCTGACACTTATCATCGAATTGACGCTTTATATGCTCTTTATACCTTGTTTCTTGAAAAGGATCCGGCTGCTGCCAATGAGTACAAACAGATGATCATTGATGAATTTCCTGAGTCGATTTTAGCAAAGACCCTTATCAATCCTAATTATTTATTAGAAAAAGCCGCTCGGGACAGAGCCCTTCAGGCAGAATATGAAGAAGCTTATGATGCCTATGAATCTGGGGATTACATATTAGCCGATCAAAAATTACGGTCTGCAATTGCATCTTTTGAAGATGTAGATTTTATGCCAACAGTAGAACTTCTAACGGCAATGCTAAAGGCAAAAACTGAAAGTATCGTTTCATACGAGCAAGCTTTGATTGAATTTATTGAGAAATATCCTAATGAGCCTCAGGCAGATTTCGCTCAACAAATGATCGATGCTATAGCTCCTACAAAACAAGAAAGATTAGGAAACTTGAATCAAGAGTTCAGTGAAGATTTTCAACAGATCCATTTAGTCGCATTCACTTTCTCTGAAGACCGTTTCGAGGCGGACTCAATAAGAAGTAAAATAGATGCATATAACGAGCAAAACTTTAAAGTGAAGCTCTTCAGTGGATACGTTAACTTCAACTCAGCATCTCAAATTGGTGTTGTTTTCATTAATAGCTTCCAAGTTAAATCTGCAGCAGAAAATTATCGAAATGCTCTGAATGACTGGTTTAGAGAACAAGGTTTAACAGATGACTCAAATTTTGATATTTTTGCTATATCACAAGATAACTTCACACAATTGTTTCAGAATAAGGCGTTAGATGAATACTTAGCCTTTCACGAAAAATTCTATAAATAAATGAGCGCAAAAGAGAGCATATCCAAGAAAAGACCATTGTTGAAAAAGATCAATCTTTTTTTATGGATTGCTTTTGTCCTTATCGTGATAGGTTTGCCAACTTACATCTGGGCAGTAAGCCAAAATGTTAATAACATGTTCGGTGGGCTTCCAAGTTATTCTCAGCTAGAAAACCCCGAGCAAAACTTAACTTCTTTACTTTTTACCTCTGATGGTGTTCAGCTAGGTTCTGGTTATTACAGAGACAATCGGAATCCTATCACTTATGATCAATTAGGAGATAACTTGGTAAATGCGCTCTTGGCTGCAGAAGATATTCGGTTCAATCAGCACTCAGGTATAGATCTTGAAAGTATGTTCAGGGTGGCATTTGGTGTCCTGACTTTGAGTCCTAAAGGTGGTGGCTCTACCGTAAGCCAGCAACTCGCCAAAAATTTATTCAATACCCGAATTATTGATGATGGAGAAAAGGGAAGCTTAGAAGGTAAGAATGGGTTTTTAGACCAGCTAATCTACAAAACCAAGGAATGGATCTTATCAGTAAGACTCGAAAGATCTTATACCAAAGAAGAGATCATGGCCATGTATTATAATACAGTTGAGTTTGGTAATAATGCATATGGTATCAAATCTGCGGCAAAGACCTATTTCAATAAGCTACCCTCAGAATTAACTGTATCAGAAGCTGCAGTTTTAGCGGGTATGCAGAAGGGTGTCACAACTTACAGACCAGATATAAATCCTGAAAACTCTAAGAGTAGGAGAAACGTGGTGATGAGCCAAATGGTGAAATATGATTTCTTAAGTCAAGAGGCTTATGATACGCTGAAAAAACAAGATATCAACATTGACAGTTTTAGCCAGCAAGACCAAAACACTGGATTGGCTCAATATTTTCGAGAAGAGGCGAGAAAAGATCTGAGGATCTTGTGCGAAAAATTGGGCTATGACTTATATGGAGATGGTCTAAAAATATATACAACAATCGATTCTAGAATGCAGCTTTATGCTGAACAGGCAATGGACAGTGCTATGGCAGCTTTACAACTCAAGTTTGATACGCTTCTGGCTAATGAAGGTAGAGATCTATGGATCGATAACGATGGCCGAGAATTAAGGGATTTCTTTGAAGAGAGTGTGCTACCAAGAACTAAGGCTTATAGAACTCTGGTGAGTAAATATGGAGAAGATTCAGATTCAGTTGATTTTTATTTAAATAAAAAGAAAAACATGACTGTCTTTTCATGGGGTGGTGATGTTGACACAACCTTCTCAACAATTGACTCATTAAGATACTACAAACAATTCCTTCAATCTGGTTTTATGGCTACCAATCCTAATACGGGAGGAATTAAAGCTTGGGTAGGTGGAGTTAATTTTAAACATTTCAAATTTGATCATGTCCGCCTGGGTAAAAGACAACCAGGATCATTATTCAAACCATTTGTTTACGCAACTGCTGTTGAACAAGGATATTCACCTTGCTATACTTTCAAAGATGAGGCGGTGGCAATTCGTACGGGCAATGGCGATGAGATTTGGGATCCTTCAAATGCTTCAGGAACATTTTCTGGAGAAACTTATACCCTCAAAAGAGCATTAGCCAACTCAAAAAATTCAATTACAGCAAGGGTAATGGATATAGTCAAACCTTCGAAAGTCGTAGATATGGCAAAAAGAGTTGGTATAAAAAGTACAATCCCTCCCTACTATTCGGTTGCTTTAGGTACTGAAGACGTCTCTCTTCATGAAATTATAGGCGCTTACGGAACTTTTGTGAACAAAGGGACTCATATAGAGCCTTATTATGTAAGTCGAATTGAGGATAAATATGGCAATGAGATCTATAATCACGTGCCGAGGAAGAGTAAAGCAATTAATGAAGATGTTGCCTACATCATGCTAAATATGATGCAGGAAACTGTTAGATCAGGTTCTGGTGTAGGTTTGTGGTCATCGGCTCCAAGGTTTGGATATGAACTGACCAACTATGCACAAAATAAAAATTCCATTGGTGCTAAAACAGGCACCACTCAGAATGCATCTGATGGTTGGTTTGTAGCTGTCACTAATGAAATGGTTGTAGGTGCTTGGGTTGGTGGAGATGATAGAGCCATCCACTTTACCAGTTGGCCTGATGGACAGGGAGCAAGAACTGCAATGCCAATAGTTGCAAGATTTATGAAGAAGGTCTATTCAGACAGTACCCTAAACATTCAAAAAACACTATTCGAAAGACCGCCTAACTTGTCCATGGAAATAGACTGTCAGAAATTTGAGGATGTGTTGAATAGCTCTGATTCAACCGACATCTATGACGATGATATTTATTAATTTCGACCCATGTCGGTCACCCGAATTGCTCCTTCAGACGCTTTAAAGCTACCCGATGAACCAGGTGTATATAGGTTCTTTGATGATGAAAAACTCATCTATGTAGGCAAGGCCAAAAGTCTGAAAAAAAGAGTTTCTAGTTATTTTAATAAGCAAACTGGAGTAAGCAGAAAAACCAAAAGGTTGGTTTCTGAGATCAAGGCCATTGAGGTTACCTTGGTGAACAATGAATTCGATGCTTTACTCTTGGAAAACACGCTGATCAAGCAAAATCAGCCTAAGTACAACATCCTGCTAAAAGATGATAAGACCTTTCCTTACATCTGCGTTTCAAATGAGCGGTTTCCACGGATTTACAGCACTAGAAAGTTCTTGCCTTCCAACGGTACATATTTTGGCCCTTTTGCCAATGTTAAGGCGATGAACAATGTCCTTAGGTTGATCAATAATGTTTTTACTCTAAGGACCTGCAGGTATGAACTGAGCGAGGAGAATATTGCTAAAGGAAAATTTAAGGTCTGTCTTGAGTATCATATTGGTAACTGTAAAGGACCATGCGAAGGTCTACAATCTGAAGAAGAGTATCTCAAGGA
>Ga0209653_1001600_pt1 | contig 17886 bp, 11 predicted proteins | sample SaaInl6LU_22_DNA_FD_184644 | JGI IMG/M metagenome (GOLD analysis project Ga0209653, IMG submission 184644) | Marine microbial communities from expanding oxygen minimum zones in the Saanich Inlet - ESP_116LU_22_DNA (SPAdes) (version 2) | ecosystem: Environmental > Aquatic > Marine > Intertidal...
GTATCAAACAGAAATGTTTTTTGTTTTGTGTCAAGCATAAGAAAGTTGTAGTCGCATTGACTAGGAATTGTTTTTCATATCATGATCTATGAGATCACACAAAACATGATGTCATAAACACTACATCTGTGTTTTACACCTATACATATACACTACATTTTTATTTTTTTTTGAAAACAACATTCCTCAAACCCATTGAAAAACCTATTGAAGCGGTTGGCATTACTCTTGTATGTTTTTTGTATTGTATATTTTTGTGAATTAAAACTATAAGCTCGCTATGTTTGTAAGTGAACTAAACATTAAAACAAAAAACATGAAGAAACTCATTTATCTTTTTCCATTATTGATGATCTCCTTTTTGTCGTATGCACAAGAAAACATCATCAATGGAATCGTTAGTGACACCAAAACTGGAGAAGTTCTTTCCGGAGTCAATATTCTAGTAAAGGGAACCACAAATGGAACCTATTCTAATTTTGATGGTGAATACAGTTTACGTAACCTTAAAGAAGGTCAGATCATAGAATTTAGCTACTTGGGGTACAAAACCAAAGTAATATCAGCATCATTTGGTAAGCTAGATGTACAGTTAACAGAGGATTTTGAGTCCCTCTCAGAAGTGGTTGTGATTGGGTATGGTACCCAAAAGAAAAAGGAAGTAACGGGAGCGGTTTCTGTAGTGAATGCTGATGTCATTGAAAACTTAAACCCAACCAGGGTGGAGCAAGCTTTGCAAGGACAAGTCTCAGGGGTAAACATAACTTCCAATTCTGGGGCACCAGGAAGCGGTATGAATATTAGAATTAGAGGAGTCTCTACCAACGGAGACAGTAGACCTTTGATCTTGGTGGATGGAAACCCGATTACCGATTTATCTGTAATCAACCCTAATGATATAAAAAGTGTAAACGTATTAAAAGATGCAACTGCCGGGATTTATGGAGTGCGTGCGGCCAATGGTGTTATTCTCATCGAGACTAAGACTGGTAGCAAGAAAAGTGATTTAAAATTTAATGTAACTGCAAACTACAGTCTACAACAAACCAGTAGCACCGTAGATGTTTTGGATGCAGCAGGGCTTGCAGAATACGTTAACGAGGTATCAGGGTCAAGTAGGTATTTCGTTCAGCCAGGTACAGGAAATGTTTTTGATTCTAGAGTGAGTGCAGTAGATCCAGTAGCCAGCACTGATTGGCAAAGTGAAGTATTTCAATTGGCTCCTTCATATGATTTAAACATCACTGCTAGTGGAGGGACTGAAAAATTGGCTTATTCCTTTGGTACTTCATTCATTTCACAAGACGGTATTGTTGGAGGAGACAAATCAAATTATAATAGATTTACAGCGAGAACCAATTTACAATACGACGTGACAGATAAACTAAAACTATCTGCTACCGCTATTTACACTCGTTCACAAAAAAATAAATTAGCTGAAGGTGGTATCGGTGCAGTACTCTATAATGCAGTAAATGCAGATCCATTTACTTCACCAACAGATGTAAACCCTTTGAGTGACGCACAATATGAAGAGTTACGAAATGGATATGGAATTGTACAGACGGGTGCAATTGAAGTTTCTAATCCATTGTCTCAAATGGCTAGTACATATGATTCAGATATAATCAACAAGATAAGCCCAACTTTTACTGCGGAGTATAGTTTCTCTGATAAGTTTTCGGTACGTTCAAAGTTTTTAATGAACCATGCTACTGTTGATATAGAAATTTTTAGACCTCTAGTTTTTCTTGGAGGAAATAAATCTTTGACAAGAACAAGTAATAATGAGTATGTTGCAAATCTTGATACTTATGACGATTACACTTGGAACAATTTGATTTCATATGAAGATACTTTTAGTGATGCACATCATATAAAATTACTGTTAGGACATGAAAGAGTAGAGTTTAGAGGATTGTATGCGGGACAAACAGGAGTAGGATTGTTAGATGGAGCTAATACTTACGAAGAGGCAAGCATTGATAATGCAGAAACAGTGAACCCACGTTTTCAACCAGCAGCGATTGAAAGTGGAAATAATCGTTTCAAAAATAGATTAGAATCTGTATTTACCAGACTACAATACAACTATAACGAGAAGTACTTGTTATCTGCGGTTTTCCGTAGGGATGTTTCTTCAAAATTTAATGAAGGTTACAATGTTGGGTATTTCCCTTCCGTATCTTTAGGGTGGAATATTTCTGATGAATCTTTTTTAAAAGACAACCAATTGATTAGTGGCTTAAAATTAAGAGCTAGTTATGGTACTATTGGAAATGATAAAATTAATGGAGATTTTCCTTACATAGGTTTGTTGAATGGTGAAGGAACCTATAGTACTAATGAAGAGCTAGTAGAAGCAGATTTGTTAGTTGGTGTAGCTGAAGGAAAATTAGGGAATCCATACTTGCAATGGGAAACAAATACAACAGCTAACGTCGGTTTAGATTTTTCTATCATGCAAAATAGATTAACCTTTACGGCTGATGTTTATAAAAAAATAACAGATGATTTATTGATTAGTGCTGAATCATCAGCTTTGACAGGTGTAGCTGGTATTGGATCAAGTTCTCCTTTTATCAATGCAGGTTCTGTAGAAAATTCTGGAATTGAGTTTTTAGTTTCCTACAGAGATCAATTGTCAAAAGATTTTAAATTCAATGCTAGTTTTAATTTTGCAACCCTTAAAAACGAAGTGACGTATGTTGGAAATTTAGCTGGTTTTGAACAAGGAGGTGCTTTCGCTGTAGGTTCAGGAATTTTACCTTCAAGAATGGAAGCAGGTCATTCTCTAGGTTATTTTTATGGATACAAAACTAACGGGATATATCAAAATCAAGCAGAAATAGATCTGTTAGATGCTACGGCTCCAGCAGATAAAGATGGTGAACCTCAAAAATACCATACTGGAGCTGGTGTAGGAGACTTAAGATTTGTAGACACCAATGGAGATGGAATAATATCCGAAAAAGACAAAACTGATATTGGAGACCCTATTGCTGACTTAACTGCCGGTTTAAATCTTGGGTTTACCTATAAGAATATAGATTTTGTTGCCTCTGCTATAGGATCTTTTGGTAATGAAATGGTTAGAGACTATGAACGTTTGAATCTTCTAGCTAACAAAAGTACCCGTGTATTAGATAGATGGACAAGCACTAATGCAAGTAATACAATACCAAGAGCAACCAGTGGAGCCTCTATCAATACAGATTTATTTTCAGATTATTTTGTAGAAGATGCTTCTTATATCAGAATACAAAATGTACAAGTAGGTTACAATTTTGACAAAAAATTATTAGATAAAATGGGGATGACAAATTTAAGACTCTTCTTGTCCGCAAATAACTTACATACGTTCACTGATTATTCAGGATATGATCCTTCAGCATCTAGTGGAGATCCTATTGGAGGTGGAATAGATAGAGGGTTTTATCCAGTATCTACGACATTTATTTTGGGACTTAATTTAACTTTTTAAAAAATTATACCATGAAAATATTTACAATAAAAAAATATACTAAAATCGTTACCTTAAGCATGGCATTAGGTTCCATGTTGGTGGCTTGTGATAGTTTTACCAATGATTTAAAGCCTGTGAGTGATGTGTCAGATGACTATTTTAGAACACAAGAAGAATATGAGAAAGCATTAATTGGTGCTTATGATATGTTGCAAAGTACTTATTTGAATACGCTAACTATTGTTGGAGCCTCAGATGACATCATTTTAGGTGGTGATCCCAATACATATGATCAGCCTACGCTGCAAAGAGTAGATAAAATGGATCATACCCCGGATGACAACAATCAACTAAGAGATATTTGGAAATTTATGTATGCTGCCATGGGGAGGGCAAATTATATCTTGGAGTTTAAAGACAATATCGATTTTGAGGGAAAAGATGAAATCATTGCTCAAGCTTATTTCTTGAGAGCATACTACGCTTTTGAGTTGACTAAGTTTTTTGGGGATATTCCTTTAGTGGTTGAAAAAAGAGATGGCGTTGATAGGATTCAAGACAAAAGAATTAGAATCGGAGAGCAGTATAATGTAAATCGTGTTGGGAGCATTGCAGCTGTGTATGCATTGATTGAAGAGGACCTTAAAGAGGCTATACCTAACTTGCCAGACACTCAAGATATGAAATACGAAATATCTAAGGGGGCGGCTCAAGCTTTATTAGGTAAGGTTTATTTGTTTCACGGAACTTTTGACAGTAGACAGTATGCTAAAGCTGCAGCACAACTGAATGATGTGATAGATAGTGAAGAATATAGCCTCGCAAACTTGTCTACATTATTTGAAAAAAGTGGTGAAAATGGTGTTGAGTCCGTTTTTGAAGTTCAGTACACTAGTGTCGAAGGTGCAGGTTGGGATTGTATACAGTGTAGTGAAGGGAATTATCTACCACAAAATAATGCACCAAGAGATCATACAGGTCCAAAATATACTGCAGGTTGGGGTTTCAGTTTACCGACTCAACAGCTGTATGATGCATATCAAGCCGGAGATAAAAGAAAGGCGATAACGATATTAGAACCAGCTACTAGTGAGTACACGCCAAGTAGAGAAAACACCGGTTATTTTTCAAAGAAATATCTTCCAACTAGAGCAAATGATGGTACAAGAGCTGGAAGCGATCCATTAAACTGGGACAATAATTATAGAGCTATACGTTATGCAGATGTTTTGTTAATGGCTGCTGAGGCAGAAGTTCAGAGTAGTGGGTCTGTTTCCAATGCAATAGATCACTTGAATGAAGTAAGAGCAAGAGCTTTTGGTGATAATTCACATGATTATCCATACAATGGTGAATCTGATTTGTTAGGAGCTATTTATAATGAGAGACGTATTGAGTTGGCTGGAGAAGGACACAGATTTTTTGATTTGGTTAGGACAGGGAAAGCAGTCATTGCTTTTGATGTATACAATGCTACCAAACCTGCTGACTTTGGAGAAGTTTCTTATGAGGAAAACAAAAATGAGGTATTTCCTATTCCTCTTGTTGAATTAGAGCTGGCCAACGCCGTAACAAGATGGCGACAAAACCAGGGATATTAAAGAAAATGAGTATGAACAACAAAAATAGAGTATTAATAACTAAATTAAATATTATGAATTTTTTAAAAACAGGAATGAGTGCCTTGCTATGTGTAGGGCTTATGGTATCATGTACCAAAAAAGATGATCCAATAGATAGTGCATCTGGGATTGCAGATTTAAGTTTTACAATTGAAGCATCAGGTCTAGGAAATATTGTAAGTGTGACGCCTTCAGCAACTGGAGCTTCTTCTTTTTCAGTAGACTTCGGTACAGATGCAACAGATGATGTTTTAGCAACTGTAGGTCCAAAAGTTTCTTATACTTACCCTTCAGTAGCAGCAACTTATGACATTACGGTTACTGCTTCTGCTACAGGTGCAGATGATGCTGTTTTAACCAAATCTTACACGGTAGCCGTTGAGGCTTCTGATATCGTTGGGAGATGGCAGTTGTTACACGAGGCTGGAGCTTTAGCAGTGGGGCCTAATTTAGAGAACGTAACCTCTTGGTGGTCAAATGATTTGGCAGCCGTAAAAACAAGAGATTGTTTCTTTGATGATGTATACGAGTTTAATGCGGATCAATCGTTTAATAATATTGTTGGAGATGCAACATGGTTAGAAGGAACTTGGGAATCTGTACCAGAGGAAACATGTGGTACTGCATTAGCTCCTTTTGATGGAAGCAATAAAAATGCTACTTGGTCTCATGACCCAGAGGCAGGAACTGTAACTTTAAACGGAGCAGGAGCATTCTTAGGAATTTCTAAGGTGCACAATACAGGTGAACTTACTGATCCAGCTGGAGTAAAAGAAAGTATTACTTATAGTGGTGTAACTTTTTCCGAAGACAAGAACTACATGACCTTACATATTCAATACGACCCTGCAGGTAACACTTGGCAATTTAAGTTTGCAAGAGAAGGTTCTGATGGAGCAAATTAATATTGTTTCAAAAGTAAATTTTCACTAATAATATAAAAGCGGTTAAATGTTTTTAACCGCTTTTTATAAAATTTCAGTTATCAGTTTTTCTTTTGGTTTGTAGCATAGGTAAACCGCTCAATTGTTTTATTTTTCACTAACATTTACAAAGAAATCCTGAAGATTTCAATATATATTATTTAAGTTTTCAGAATTTTTTAATGGATAAAGAGAAATTAGAATATAGAGAATATACTGATAAGGAATCAGGTTTATCCGTTAGATGTTTTAGAGAAAATAACTAAAGTATTTATTTTAAAAAAAATGTTGTAGTTCTTTAAAAAAAAGTGAAACCAAAAAAAACTTTTTAGAAAGGAGGTTTCTTGTAAATATTAGAGAAGAAAAAACTTAAAATGGGGTTCTTATCCGTTTTACTATCGAACCTGGTTTTTTTGGCTGTTGTAATTAACATACTAAAAATCAATTTATATAAATATATCGGAAAAATTATCTGATTCTATCCACTTAACTTCTTACTCCCACATTGTTTCCCATGCATTCTTTTTTGATAGATTGAATTGTGATTTAACAAACTCAATTATATCATTGGAAGTATAGTATTTTTTAGATTTAAACCTAGTTCCCTTGATGAGGTTTTGATTTTCATATTTACCATAATGTTTTTGGGGATATACCCAAAATATCTAATGTTTGTTCTCTTGTATGTATTTGTTCTTGGTTTAGTAATTCTGTATTTTCTAACCATTTTAAATGCTCATTATTTGTGATTGGTTTTAAGAAATTGAATGATTTGAAATTATATACCTTTTGTAATTCATCGTTCTTAAGAATGGCTTATCCTCACCTCTTCCGATTGAAACTGATTTTTGTAATTCTTTTGGTTTTTCAATTCTAAAATATTCTTTGGAAATTCTACTATACCACTTACAGAACTGATTAAGAACTACAAATCTTTTTTCAACTGAACTAGGTGCCAAATCTTTATCAAATAACCAAACCATTAAATTCCTTGAGGATTTTTCATTCAAATCATCAATCAAGAGTGTATCGTGTTCTTTCTCTCTTACCTTTATGAAATCAAGTACATCAGTTGTTAATGATTTTGTTTTTCTTCTTGTTCCTTTTAAGATTAGTTCATTACTCATATAATCTTCTAACCAATTCTTAATCAAAGAATATGCTGGTAATGAAGATATACTTGAAGATTGTTTTACTTTTTCCCTCTTCTTTAACTCAAGTTTAAGTTGTTCCGTTGAGAGTATTCATCGTTGTTCTTGTATCGATTTATAAGGGCTTCTAATTTGGTTCTTAGAACATCAATTTGAAGGTTCTTTTTCTTGTAATCTTTATCACTCCTTCTAACTTGTTTCTTATCCCTATTCCAATCAACTACTTCACAATTAACACCACTAAATATTTTTGTCTTTTTATTGTTGGAAACGTAGGTAAAATGGGGGAATAACTTGTTTTCCTTTTTCTTTATAAGATATGTGAGAAATAAACTACCCATGATGTAAAGGTAGTGATTTTCAGTCACTTTGTCCCTACAACTATCCCTATTGGGTATTAAAAAAACCCTTAAAGTGTTGAACATTAAGGGTTTATCTTCTAAAGAAGCGGTCTGGACGGGACTCGAACCCGCGACCCCCTGCGTGACAGGCAGGTATTCTAACCAGCTGAACTACCAGACCGTTGCTGTTAGCGGTCGCAAATATACAACTAAATTCTAGTTACGCAACAAGAAAAAATAAATATTTAAAAAAAAGAAGGGATGTGTAAACACATCCCTTCTTAAATATTTTGAAGTTGTCTATTAAACAAATTTTAACCATGAACTATCCTGTTGATAATCTGTGATTAAACTTGTGCTTTCTTGAAAAGTTAAAGAACTGGCATAGGCAGTTGCTTCATGTTTTAAAGATGTAATACACTCATTTACTAAATTTGAACTAAACCCTTTATCTCCCAAATTGAGGACAAAGTTAGCAGAAACAACTCTACCAATAATCTTTCCTAGGTCTACCATTTTACGTTGTGGTAGTTCCATGTTCAAATTAAAATTTAGAACACTCTTAAAGAATTCAGATGATTTTAATGTCAAATCGTATCCACTTAAAAACTCAAATAGATTATTGATTTTCTGACGTTTCATTAATTTCATAATCGCTTCTGATATTTGGGTGTATAACATTTCGTTTGACCCTTCAAAAATGATAAAAGCTCTACTGTCCATAATTCCTCTAGCCCCAATATTTTCTTCCTTATATCCAGTTGATCCAGACACCTGAACTAAATTCTGAGCGGAAAAGTGCATCATGTCTGTCACCACTGCTTTCATACTATTTGCTTCTACTTGATCTGTGGCCAATTCGTTGTGAATACCACTGTGTTCAGCACTTCGGGCACACATAGAGGAACATACTGTAAAAGCTGCTTGGATATTGGCTATTTGCTCTCTTACCTTATCTAAGGCGAGTAAATTTTTACCTCCTACTATTCTAGTGTTACAGTGATCAATAGCTTCGTCCATCATTCTTTTAATGAATCCCATAGCCATACCAGGGAATTGCATTCTTGAGCGGTGCAATAGGTCTAACATCAATTTAATTCCTGTGCTGCCTCCTTCTAGTTTCTGATTTTCAGGAACGTTGAGGTCGAGAATATTGTTTCCGTATGGTATTGCATATAAACCAGCATTATTGTAGTACTCATCAACCATAACTCTTTGCTCAGGATCTTGGTTGTCAGCAATAAAAAAATCTATATCTCTACCCAATCTACCATCTTCTCCTTTTTTACGAGAAGTTATCAGCCAATAATCAGCTATTCCTGTAAGACCTTGCCAGTGCTTGTTTCCTTTGATATGGTATTTACCATCTTTTAATTGATTTGAGGTTTCCATGTTTAAAGCATCGGAACCAAAACCTGGTTCTGTAATCATCAAACCACCCATGTTTTGTTTTTCTAGAAAACGTTTGAAAATGGGAGCTTGAACTTCTGGCTTAGCATGTTTTGCTACTGGCTCTAGAAATAGTGCAATATTGATTCCAAAAGTTAATGATAGTGGCAAAGACTCGTAGGAAGCGGCTTCTAATACTCCTAAACATTCTTTTACTTTTACACCTCTTCCTCCATATTCAGTTGGAATGGCAACTGACAAAGGATTTTTTTCCATGATGTCTCTAAAAACTTGAGAAGGAAAGCCTCTCATTTGACTAAACTTGCCAATATCATCTTTTTGATAGAAAACACTTTTTAAAGTATCTTTAAAATCCTTTAGAAAGCTTTCGTATGAATCGTTTTTTTTATTGTTTGACATATAATTCTTTTGTCTTAAATTAAATTCTGAAACAAATATACAATACTTAAGATGTTTTCAATGATAATGAAGTCTATTATGGCTTATTTATAATTAATTTATAAAAATTTGAGTTGCTGTTTTAAATAATTTATTAATTTTGGTGTGTGAAAAATACAGAGACTACATATTTAACAACTTCTTTCTTTGCTACCCTTTGGGGTTGTCTTTGTTATTTGTATATATAAACCTAAAAATCTTGTAATTTAATTGATATGACTTTCATTAAAAATCAAGTACTGTTTTTTTTCTCAATCATTCCAACTTTCATATGAAAATTTTAAAATTCGGTGGTTCGTCAATCGCCTCAGCAGCAAATATTAATCTTGTTATAGATATTATTAAATCAAATTGTGAGCACACCAAAATTGCAGTGGTTTGTTCAGCAATTGACAAAACAACTGATGCCCTAAATGACATTGCCACAAAAGCACAAAGTCAAGATGATACTTATCCTCAAGAATTGTCTAAACTAGAAAACAATCACTTTGAAATTGTACGTGAATTGATAGCGATCAACCATCAAAGTGGAGTTTTAAGTGGGGTAAAGAAAATATTTAATGAATTAGAAAGTATCCTTGAAGGGGTTTTTCTGTTAAAAGAACTTTCTCCAAAGACCAGTGATAGCATACTAAGTTATGGTGAGTTTTTGTCTTCATTCATCATCACCAAAGCTTTGCAATGCAAAGAAATAGATGCAGTCTACAAAAATAGTGGAGAATTAATGATCACCAACGATCAATATGGACAAGCTATACCTATTATTGATCTGACAGATAGAAACATCAAAGCGTACTTTAACAGCAATCAACATAAAGTCACTGTTTTACCTGGTTTTACCGCTTGTAATTCACAGGGAGAAAGAACAACTTTAGGTCGAGGGGGATCTGATTACAGTGCAGCAATATTTGCTGCAGCTTTGGAAGTAGATCAATTAGAAATATGGACTGATGTGAGTGGTATGTTTACTGCCAATCCAACAATTGTCAAGCAAGCCAAACCGATAAAGTCATTGTCCTACAGCGAAGCTATGGAATTGTCCCATTTTGGAGCTTCGGTTTTATATCCACCAACTGTGCAGCCTGTCATGAGCAAAAACATACCTCTTTATATAAAAAATACTTTTCATCCTGAGGATGAGGGTTCTTTTATAACAAATGAGAGTATAAATAGCGAAGAGGTTGTAAAAGGAATTAGTCATATTGATAACATTGCCCTAGCTACTTTAGAAGGAAATGGGATGATTGGTATTTTGGGGGTATCAAAAAGATTATTTAGTGCCTTGTCTGAAAGACAGGTAAATGTAATCTTGATTACTCAAGCATCTTCCGAACATTCTATCTGTATCGCAATTGATGGAGATGAAGTTGAGAAAGCCGAAAGAGCAATTCAAGATGAATTTGCCTATGAAATTAGTCTAGGTAAAATAGATCCTTTACATATAAAAACGAAGATGTCTATTGTTGCCATCGTGGGAGAAGAAATGAAAAGTCATCAAGGAATTAGTGGTAGAATGTTTAGTGCATTAGGAAAAGATAATGTCAATATTCACGCGATTGCCCAAGGTGCATCTGAAAGAAACATTTCGACTGTGATTGATTCTAAAAATGTGAAAAAAGCTTTGAATGGTTTGCATGCTGAATTCTTCCAAGGACATATAACAAAGTTGAATCTCTTTGTAGTAGGAGTCGGTAATGTGGGTGCTAAGTTGCTTGAACAGATAGAGAAACAGAAAGCGTATTTATTAAATAAGTTACAGTTAAGTATTGAAGTTGTTGGAATGGCAAATTCCAAAAAGATGATGTTCAATAAAAATGGAATTGATATTTCCGCGAACTGGAAACAAAATCTAATTGAAAATGGAGAAGAATTAGATTTAGATTTATTTCACGAATACGTCAAAGAAATGAATTTAATAAACAGTGTTTTTGTAGACAATACTGCAAATGCGGACATTGCTGGCTTGTATGCTAGTTATTTAAAAGAGAGTGTAGGGGTAGTTACTTGTAACAAAATTGCTGCATCTTCAGAATATAGTGTCTATGCTGGATTGAAGAAAATAGCACAAGAGTACAATGCCCCTTACTTATTTGAAACGAATGTTGGAGCAGGCTTACCTATCATCAATACCTTGAACAACTTGGTGCAATCTGGAGATCAGATTTTAAAGATTCAGGCAGTTGCTTCAGGTTCATTAAACTTTATTTTTAACTCGTTTGTAGGTGACGCTAATTTTGCAAAAATTGTTGATGAAGCAGGAGATTTAGGGTTTACAGAACCTGATCCAAGAATCGATTTGAGTGGTGTTGACGTGGCTCGTAAAATTTTAATTTTGGCTCGTGAAAGCGGTGCTAAAATGAACTTAGAAGACATAGAAAACAAATCGTTTTTGCCAAAATCGAGTTTAGAAGCAGTATCTATTGAAGATTTCAAAAAGACTTTAATTGAGGAAGCAGCCCATTTTGATGCTATTAAAGAAAAAGCCGCAGCAAACAATGCCGAGCTTAAATACGTAGCTGAATTTGTGGGTGGAAAAGCAAATGTTTCTTTACAAGAAGTAGATAGTAAACATCCATTTTCTAACTTGCAGGGAAGCGATAATATTGTACTTTTTTTCACAGAAAGGTATCCGGAGTATCCACTGATTATTAAAGGTGCAGGAGCTGGAGCAGATGTTACTGCTTCTGGTATTTTTGCAGATATCATCAGAATTGGAAAAGGATAAGTTTGGTCTAGCCTTTAGCAGCTTTGCTGGTGTCAAAAGCTAAAACCCAAAAGCTATTAAAATGAATGAAATAAAATTATTTTGCCCAGGTACTATTGCAAATGTTTCTTGTGGTTTTGATGTACTAGGCCTTTGCTTATCTACTACTGGAGATCAGATGGTGGTTCGTAAAGTAGAAACTCCGGGGGTGAAAATAACAAAAATTGTAGGTCAAGATTTGCCATTGGCTACAGAAAAAAATGTTGCTGGTGTGGCAGTGTTGTCCATGTTGGAAAAGCTAAACAACACCACCGATGGTTTTGAAATTGAAATATACAAAAACATCAAACCAGGAAGTGGAATCGGAAGTTCTGCCGCGAGTAGTGCTGGTGCTGTTTACGGTGTTAACGAATTGTTAGGAAAACCTTTTAGCAATCACGATTTGATAACGTTTGCGATGAAAGGCGAGGAATTAGCAAGTGGTGTTCCCCATGCAGACAATGTAGCCCCTGCATTATTAGGAGGGTTTACTTTGGTGCGTTCTACTGCACCTTTGGATGTGATAAAATTAAACACTCCCTCACAATTATACGCAACTGTTATTCATCCACAAATAGAAGTAAAAACGGCAGATGCACGTCAAATTTTAAAAAGTAACTTAAGATTAAAAACAGCGATCAAACAATGGGGCAATATCGGTGCTTTAGTTAGTGCATTGTATACCGAAGATTATGAGTTGTTGTCTCGCTCTTTGCAGGATGACATCATAGAGCCGATTCGATCTATTTTGATACCAGCATTTGATCTTGTTAAGGAGGAATCTAAAAAAGCAGGTGCATTGGGTTCAGGTATATCAGGATCAGGACCTTCCATTTTTGCTTTGAGCAAAGGGGAAGCAACTGCCTTAAAAGTAGCTGAGGCTATGAAAAAGGTTTATGATAAAGTAGGGGTTTCTTATGATGTGCATATTTCCAAAATTAATGACCAAGGAATTAAAATAATAGAATAAATAAAGTCTACTCTTCCTATCTTTTTGACATCAAAACTGAAAAAGAAGCGGAGGGTTGAATATTTTAAGTAGATAAAGAAAAAAACAGCATGAAATATTTTAGTTTAAATGAAAATGCCCCTGACGTATCTTTTAGAGATGCAGTAGTCAATGGTATTGCCCCTGATAGAGGTTTATATTTCCCTGAAAGTATATCACCATTGGCAAAGGAGTTTATAGATAACATAGAAAACTATAGTAATAATGAGATTGCCTACGAGGTAATTAAGCAGTTTATTGGTGATGAAATACCAGAACAGGATTTAAAAGAAATTATAGAGGAAACCTTATGCTTTGATTTCCCAATTGTACCCATTGAAGAAAATATAGGATCCCTAGAGTTATTTCATGGTCCAACAATGGCATTTAAAGACGTGGGTGGGCGTTTTATGGCTCGTTGTCTAGGATACTTTAATAAAAAAGAAAAAAACGACAAAGATATCACTGTATTGGTTGCCACATCAGGAGATACCGGAGGGGCAGTTGCTAGTGGTTTTTTAGGAGTTGAAGGCGTAAAAGTTGTTATTTTATATCCAAGTGGTAAGGTGTCAAACGTACAAGAAAAACAATTGACGACTCTGGGGCAAAACATTACAGCTCTAGAGGTAGAAGGAGCGTTTGATGATTGTCAAGATATGGTTAAAACTGCTTTTTTAGATCCATCTCTAGCTCCCTATAGAAATTTGACTTCCGCAAACTCTATCAATGTTGCTCGTTGGTTACCACAAGCTTTTTATTTTTTCTTTGCTTACAAGCAACTAAAAGATAAATCTAAAGACCTCGTGTTTTCTGTACCGAGTGGTAACTTTGGGAATATCTGTGCGGGTATGATTGGACAAAAGTTAGGACTTCCAATCAAGACATTTGTCACGGGAACAAATGTGAATAAAGTAGTACCTACCTATTTGGAAACGGGTGAGTATGAACCCAAACCTACGATTCAAACCATTTCCAATGCTATGGATGTTGGTGCTCCAAGTAATTTTATTAGAATAGAGAAACTACATGATTTTGATATAAATAAATTGAGAAAAAACTTAAAGGGTTATTCTTACACAGATGATGAAGCCACAAGAGCAATGGGTTATTTATACCAAAAATTCAATTATGTAGCAGAACCTCACGGTGCTATTGGGTATTTGGCATTGAAGAATTATTTAAAAACAACAAAAAACACTCAAGGTCTCTTTTTAGAAACAGCACACCCGGTAAAATTTATGGATGTTTTGTTTGAGGGAGTTGCTGAAACCATAGCCTTACCTGACCAGATAAAGGCTGTCATAGACAAACCAAAAGTATCTATAAAGATTTCAGATTATGAAGGTCTAACCGATTTTTTAAAATCTTAACTCAAGTTCTTCAGACAAGATTCTAAAATCCCCTTTTTGGGGATTTTTTTATTTATTTTTGTTAAACATATATATAAAAATGAAAAATACAGCACTTACTCATATACACGAAAAACTAGGGGCTAAGATGGTACCATTTGCAGGTTTTAATATGCCTGTACAGTATGAAGGCGTTAAAAAAGAGCATCAAACCGTAAGGAATGCAGTTGGTGTTTTTGATGTGTCTCATATGGGAGAGTTTTTGCTTGAAGGAAAAAATGCCTTAGCACTGATTCAAAAAATAAGCTCGAATGATGCCAGTAAATTAGCTGTAGGAGATGCTCAATATGCATGTATGCCTAATGAAATAGGAGGAATTGTTGATGATTTATTGATCTATCGTTTAAAAGAAGAATTATACATGTTGGTTGTCAACGCTTCTAATATTGAAAAAGATTGGGACTGGATAGAAAAGCAAAACAATTTGAACGTTTCGATGAGAAATCTTTCAGATGTTTACTCGCTTTTAGCTATTCAAGGACCGAAAGCGGTTGATGCCTTACAAAGTTTGACAACAGTTGATTTGTTATCCATACCTTTCTATAAGTTTGAGGTAGGAAATTTTGCTGGGTGTGAAAATGTCATCATCTCAGCAACAGGGTATACAGGTTCGGGGGGCTTTGAAATTTATTGTACAAATGACGAAGTTGCTCAAATTTGGGAAAGTGTATTTGAAGCAGGATCGGATTATGGAATACAGCCTATTGGATTAGCAGCACGTGACACTTTACGATTAGAAATGGGTTATTGTCTCTATGGTAACGACATCAATGATACTAGTTCACCTATTGAAGCAGGTCTGGGCTGGGTAACTAAATTCAACAAAGAATTCACAAACAAAGAAAAGATTGAAACTCAAAAGAGAGAAGGGGTCAAAAAAAAATTAGTAGGGTTTGAAATTTTAGAGAAAGGGATTGCAAGGAAAGATTATCCAATTGTTAATGTTCATGGAGATGGAATTGGTATTGTTACTTCAGGGACAATGTCACCAAGTTTAAATAAAGCCATTGGATTAGGGTATGTTAGGAGTGAATTTTCTAAATTTAATGATGAAATCTACATTCAAGTCAGAAAGAAGCAAATTAAAGCTAAAATTGTAAAACTACCTTTTTACAAAGGATAATCAAGAATTAAAATATGGAAATGATCTATGTGTTATTAAATTTATTGTTGGGAGGAGCTTTTGGTTTTGTCATTGCAAAAAAAATAAGTGGTTTACAAGCAGATAAACATCTATCTAATACTCAGGAAAAAATCAATTTACTTCAAAAGGAAAAAGACCTTTACGAAGAAAGAGCCGAAGAAAAAATTTCCAGTTTGGAGTTGTTATTGATAGAAAACAAACAAGAGCAACAAAGACTTTTAGAGGAGGCAAAAAAAGAATTAGAAACGTTAAGAAATCAAAAAGAATCTCAATTGAGTGATTTGGGAGAGGAAAAACAAGCTATTGCAGTTGCTCTAGAAAGAGCCAACGCAAAAGTGGAAGAAATCACAAAAGATTTAAAAGAAAATAAAAATGAAATAGAAAAACTGCAAGAAAAGTTTACCAAAGAATTTGAAAACCTTGCCAATAAAATATTAGAAGAGAAATCTAAAACTTTTTCTACTCAAAATCAGAAAAATATTACTGATATTTTAAAACCATTACAGGATAAAATACAGTCTTTTGAAAAGAAAGTTGAAGACACTAATAAAGAAGGTATTGAGAGAAATTCAACTCTGAAAGCACAAATTGAAAGTTTAAGGCACTTAAACAATCAGATGAGTAAGGATGCAGAGAACTTGACTAGAGCCTTAAAAGGCGATAGCAAAACTCAGGGGAACTGGGGTGAAATGATTTTAGAACGAGTTCTTGAAAAATCTGGTTTAGAAAAGGGCAGAGAATATGAATTAGAAAAAAGTTTTGATACAGATATAGAATCCAAAACTCGATTAAGACCAGATGTCATCATCAATTTACCCGAAAACAGAAAAATGATTGTCGATTCAAAGGTGACATTAACAGCTTACGAAAAATTAGTGAACTGCCAAGATGAGACAGAACAATTACAATACACCAAAGAGCACTTATTGTCATTAAATAGACACATCGAACAATTGAGTGCTAAGAAATACTCAGAATTATATCAAATAGCATCACCAGATTTCGTACTGATGTTTATTCCTATTGAACCCGCATTTGCTTTGGCCTTAGAACAAGATAATGATTTGTATAATAAAGCATTCGTCAAAAATATTGTTATTGTAACACCAAGTACTTTATTGGCTACTTTGCGAACTATCGAGAGCATGTGGAAAAATGAAAAACAACAAAAGAATGCACTTGAGATTGCCACGCAAGCAACTCGCCTTTATGAACAATTTGTATCTCTTACAGAAGAATTGATTAAATTAGGAAAACAATTAAAAACTGTTGAAGGTACCTATGAAACCACAATGAAGAAACTGACTGGAAAGGGTAACTTGATCAATAAAATAGAAAAATTAAAGGGTTTAGGAATCAAAACGAATAGCAAAGAGTTTAATCAAAAATTACTTGAAAGAGCCTCGGAAGATTTGTAAAAAAATAATTTTAATGGGGTAACAAATTGATATTAAATAAAGTAAATGTATGATTGAAAAAATTTAATTTTTTCTTTTGCAATACAGCGAGTTTGCCTTATATTTGCATCCGCAATGGCGAGGTAGCTCAGTTGGTTAGAGCGTCGGATTCATAACCCGGAGGTCACGAGTTCAACTCTCGTTCTCGCTACAAGTTCTTTATAAGAAATTACCAAATAAAAATAAGCGAAAGTAGCTCAGTTGGTAGAGCGTCAGCCTTCCAAGCTGAATGTCGCCGGTTCGAACCCGGTCTTTCGCTCAATTTTTTTGAATATATAATAATAAGCGAAAGTAGCTCAGTTGGTAGAGCGTCAGCCTTCCAAGCTGAATGTCGCCGGTTCGAACCCGGTCTTTCGCTCAATTTTAAATATATATTCTACTCACGCGAAAGTAGCTCAGTTGGTAGAGCGTCAGCCTTCCAAGCTGAATGTCGCCGGTTCGAACCCGGTCTTTCGCTCAAACAACACCATTGACTTGGTGTTTTTTTTTAGATGACCATTCGGGGTGTAGCGTAGCCCGGTCATCGCGCCTCGTTTGGGACGAGGAGGTCGCAGGTTCGAATCCTGCCACCCCGACAACTTTTAGTATCATATCCATTCAAAACCTTGATAACAGTATGTTTATCAAGGTTTTTTGGTTTTTAGCGCTCATACAATTTGATTGATTTCAAACAAACAAGCTGCTATTAGACTGCCGTACGACGAAAATTAAGGAAAACTTCTGCGATGTTCAATATTCTGTCTAAGCGACAACGATCATAAGGTAAAACAGAAATGAATTTTTGTATTCTATAA
>Ga0209653_1001602_pt1 | contig 17880 bp, 16 predicted proteins | sample SaaInl6LU_22_DNA_FD_184644 | JGI IMG/M metagenome (GOLD analysis project Ga0209653, IMG submission 184644) | Marine microbial communities from expanding oxygen minimum zones in the Saanich Inlet - ESP_116LU_22_DNA (SPAdes) (version 2) | ecosystem: Environmental > Aquatic > Marine > Intertidal...
CGTATGTAATTCCAGCACCATTAATATTTAATGTAGTACCATCAAATGTTAATCCGCTTTCTCCATTAACCGTACTTCCACCAGTTGCTGTAATAATTCTATTGTTGACATTATTAGATACTGGCAATGTAGGTCCAGTTGCACCGGTATTACCTTTTGCTCCAGTGTCTCCTTTTGCTCCAGTGTCTCCTTTAGCTCCGTTTGAACCATTAACACCAGGTGCACCCTTTTGACCAGTGTCTCCTTTAGCTCCGTTTGAACCATTAACACCAGGTGCCCCCTTTTGACCAGTGTCTCCTTTAGCTCCGTTTGAACCATTAACACCAGGTGCCCCCTTTTGACCAGTTGCACCTTTAGCTCCAGTTGCCCCCGTTGCTCCAGTTGGAATAACAAATTCGAAATTTGATCGTATTGCATCACCAACATTTCTTACACTTGCTTCACCGATACCGCCTACAAGAACGCTAGCAACCTCTACTGTTGGCGTAAGCCCGCTTGTTCCTGATGAACCAGATGTTCCATTAACACCAGCCTGTCCTTTTTGACCTTTATCACCGTTGACTCCAGAAGTTCCTGAAGAACCACTTGTTCCAGATGAACCAGAAGTTCCACTTGTTCCAGAAGTTCCGTGTTTACCATCAGCACCATTATTACCACTTGTTCCACTTGTTCCGTTAGCACCAGCCTCTCCTTTTTGACCTTTAATACCAGATGTTCCAGAAGAACCAGATGAACCAGATGTTCCATTAGCTCCAGCCTCTCCTTTTTGACCTTTAGTACCATTGATTCCAGATGTTCCAGAAGTTCCATTGACACCAGGTGCTCCTTTAGCACCAGTCGGTCCAATAGGTAGTACAAATTCAAGTATTGGATTAACAGCATCACCTGTATTTCTAACATTAGCTTCTGCTATTGAGCCTGTGAATATATCACCAATTCTAACTGTTGATGTAAGACCACTTGTTCCAGAAGAACCAGATGAACCACTTGTTCCATTAGCACCAGCCTGTCCTTTATCACCTTTTTGACCTTGAATACCTTGAGGTCCTTGTATTGAACCACCAGAAACCCATCCTTGAGCGTCAGTCCAAACCCAAAGTGAATCATCACTTTGTACAATATATGCATCTCCATTTGTATTACCACTTGGCGGAAGTTTATCTGATGTTGGAACTTCACCTTGCATTGTAACACCCCAACCATGGTTACCATCAGCACCATCGTTACCACTTGATCCAGATGAACCAGATGTTCCAGATGAACCAGATGTTCCAGATGAACCAGATGTTCCACTTGTTCCCGAAGATCCAGAAGTTCCATGTTTACCATCTACACCAGATGTTCCAGAAGAACCAGATGTTCCAGAAGATCCAGAAGATCCATTATTACCACTTGTTCCAGAAGTACCATTAACGCCAGCCTGTCCTTTTTGACCCTTAACTCCAGCCTCACCTTTAGCTCCAGTCTCTCCAGTTGGAATAACAAATTCAAACTGTGCCTTTATTGCATCACCAACGTTTCTCACGCTTGCTTCACCAATACTACCTACAAGAACGCTAGCAACCTCTACTGTTGGCGTAAGACCATTATCACCATCTCTACCGCTTGTTCCAGAAGAACCAGATGTTCCAGATGTTCCTGATGAACCAGACGTTCCATTAGCACCAGATGTTCCAGAAGAACCAGATGTTCCGCTTGTTCCAGAAGAACCAGATGTTCCACTTGTTCCTGAAGAACCAGATGTTCCACTTGTTCCTGAAGAACCGCTTGTTCCATTAACACCGGGCTGTCCTTTTTGACCTTTAGCTCCAGTCTCTCCAGTTGGAATAACGAATTCAAATTCATTTTTTATTGCATCACCAACGTTTCTTACGCTTGCCTCACCTATAGCACCTACTAAAACAGTAGCAATATCTATAGTTGGCGTAAGGCCGCTTGTTCCAGAAGTTCCTGATGTTCCAGAAGAACCACTTGTTCCTGATGAACCAGATGTTCCACTTGTTCCCGAAGATCCAGAAGTTCCAGCAGTTCCACTTGTCCCTGACGAACCTGAAGTTCCACTTGTTCCTGATGAACCACTTGTTCCAGAAGTTCCATGTTTACCATCTACACCAGAAGTTCCACTTGTACCAGAAGTTCCACTTGTTCCAGGTGCACCAGGACCTCCAGTTTGACCTGAAGTTCCACTTGTTCCAGAAGTACCTGAAGTTCCACTTGTTCCATTTTTACCATCAGCTCCAGAAGTTCCAGAAGTTCCAGAAGTACCAGCCTCTCCTTTTTGGCCTTTGGTTCCATTGATACCTGATGTACCACTTGTACCACTTGAACCATCTGCACCACCTGCAGTGTTCTCGTATTTTCCGGTTGTTGAATTATAAGATAGGATATCACCGTTTTGTGGTGACTCGCTTGATAATTCTTTAATTTGTTTTATTCTTAGTTGACTCATGAAAGAAAGTGTTCTTTTTTATGTTTATTATCTATTCTATATATCAAAGGCAGGGCCTACCTATATCCGATATTAGTGGTAATCTGATAATATTTTTTTAATATATATCATACATAATAATCTACCAAATATGAAACCAGATCAAATTTTATTCAAACGCCTTATTAGAGAATATGAGTTCTTGCTAGAAGATCTTAACGATTTGAATGAGATTAAATCTAAAGTCGATCAGGAATTCATGAAGCATCTACAAGAAATAGATGATGAGGGCATATTAGATAGCTCTGGCATTGAAAGTGCAGCTGCAGCTTGGGATGAGGGTAAAAAGGCTGAAATAGAAAAAGAGATTGAAGAGCAAGATGACAGAGACCCAATCTTTAAAAAACTATTTAGGTCAATTGTAGTTAAATGCCACCCAGATAAGTTAGGTACTCTAAATACTGAGGACCAAAAATATTATAATAATCTCTATGGAGATGCTATTGATGCTAATGAAACTATCAACTGGGCACTCTTAATTAGAACTGCAATTAAGTTAGAGATTGAAATTCCAGAGGGTGCCTATTCTAAAATAGAGGAAATTCAGGCAGATCTAGATAAACTAAAGGCTAAACAGGAATCCATATTAAATAGTACATCCTGGAATTGGTACAATATTAAAGATACCAATAACCAGGATGAATTATTAAAGAACCACCTTAATTTCTTAAAGGGGTTTAGTAGTATTTAGTGATATGTATTGGTTTCCCAATTATAATCATGTGAAAGTTCATGTGCATTTGGTTCAATTACATTGTCTATTAATTTATTATATAGCTCAATCATTTCCTCATTATAAACCGTGTACCTTGTAAGTACTCTTTCTGAATTGGTATTATATTCATCTAAATTAGCATCGTGATTATTCATTGCTAATTTAAGCTGTTCTCTACCTTCGGCAATATTAAAGCCTTCATAGAAATATCCAGCATCTTTAATAAAATCGGCATTGTGTATTAATGGATATTGTAGATAAAGAGCATCTAGATAAGAATAATTAAGTGCATTTTCCCATTGGTGAGCAAGTACGATGTCCGCTGATTTTGCTAGAGCAACTGCCATCTGAATTCTAGGCAACCAATTAATTTTAATAGGATCGCTATTAAATAATTTAGTATGTTGTATTACTGATGGGTAATATCCTTGTTTCAATAAATTATCAGCACAAAATACTGTAAGCTTATCAAACTCGCCACCTTCTTTAAAATAATCTTCAACTATTAATGTTGGCATTATAGACCACTTAATTATATTAATATTAGGTTCAAAACATGCTAATTGTTTTTTTGCATTTTCTTTACCAGGAACATATAGCGGTAATACAGCATCCTCTAAATTATCCATTAATTCTGGATTATTAAAAGCAGATGTGGTTATATCAATAAACATTGGATCCCAAATAAAAGGTACAACCTTTACTTTATCCGCTTCTAGATTATGGAGAACTCTTAGGTATTCTAAATTGGTATTAGCCTGTTGTGGAATTAACCAAACTTCATCTACCTCTTGGAGATATCCCGTCTTTTTAGATGTTTCAATTGTTTTTCTATCAAACATAGATTCCTCTAAATCTAAAGTATAGTGATTACCACATACATATCTTATCACCTTTTTATTAGGTCCAGAAGTTCTGAATTCTTTCATATCATTTTCACTATATGTTGCACCTAATAAGATTAAGATTTCAGTTTCATGGAAAGCTTCGGTCCAATCTCTAACTGGAATTTCATTAACATCCCAAGCAACTTTATTATCATATGGTGCTTGAACTGCCGTACTTGCATTTACTAAATAAACATTATGACCAGCCATTGTAAGTGCCTTTAATAAGTAAATAGCGTTCTGTTTAATTCCGTTAATCCAAAGACTTTCATTTTCTGAGCCTAAGTGTATTGTAATAGCTATATTCATTTTTAATATTTGTTTTGTTTTAATATGTATCTTAATAAAAAAGGGCCCTCTTACGAGGACCCTTAGTGTTAAACATAAGTTTAATTAGTTAATCAAAAGATTATGCTTTTTTACCAGAGATAACAACGTGATCGTCAGCTTCTATTGCGTAAGGTAGGTCGAATACGAATGTTGTACCATTAGCAGATGTCCATCCTTCACCGGCAACACTTTCGTGGATCTGTAAACCATTAACGAATACTTTAACGTTATTAAGATCAAATCTCACCCCAGATTCAACAGATTTAGGATCGACGAAAGCAGCGATTACTTCTTCAAAAGCAACACCAGCTAAGCCATCGATTTGAGCTTGTAAGTCAGCTTCTAATGTAGAGATTTCATCATCAGTGTAATCTTTAGCAGCATCTTTAGCATTTTCAGCAGAACCAGCAAGATCGAAATCTTCAGTTGCGTTGTAAGCAGCCGTACCTAATGCATTGATTAAACCATCAGTGTAATCTTCAGCAGCAGCGATAGCGTTTCCTTCAGCAGTAGAAGCAGAACCTATACTGTCGTACGCTAAGTCACCTAATCTTGTAGATTCAGAAACAGCATTGTTATATGCAGTAGTAGCAGAACCAGCAATATCGAAATCAGATGAGTTTGCAGTAATGATATCACCAAAGTTTAAGTTAGTGATTACAGTAGTTACATTATCACCAGCAGCAGTGACAGCATCTTTTTCAGCAATGTCAGCATAAGACTTAGCAGAAGAAAGAACGATAGCATCTAATCTAGCAGCTTCAGTAACAGCATCAGCTTCAGCAACGTCAGCATAAGACTTAGCAGAAGAAAGAACTATAACGTCTGCAGAAACTGCAGTTGAGATAGCTATAGACTTAGAGTTTGAGATATCGGTAGTTAAACCTACGATGTCAGCAGTTTCTAATTCTTTGATGAATTTTTCAATCTCAGCGAAAGTATCTAACGTATTGTCAGAATCTTGTAACAATGCATCAATTCTAAGCTTCTGGATATCAGAGTAATCTTTAGCAGCAGATAGAGCATCTTTTTCAGCAAGGTCAGCATAAGACTTAGCAGAAGAAAGAACTACTTCATCCGCAGAAACTGCAGTTGAGATAGCATCAGATTCAGCAACGTCAGCATAAGACTTAGCAGAAGAAAGAACTACTTCATCCGCAGAAACTGCAGTTGAGATAGCCTCAGACTTTGCAGTTGAGATTGCACCTTCACTTGCAGTACCAACTAATGCGTTGATTTCACTTTTAACTCCAGATACGAAGTCAGAAATTTGTTTAATTTTTAATTGTGCCATAAAAATAATTTGTTTGTTTAGTTTTGCGCGCAAGGATTGCGTTGTGCGACCCTCATTACTATATATACTACGAGGGCCCAAACTTTTTCAGATTGGGCCCTTAATATGCTAATATCTTTAAATATTTTTTAAACGTCTAAAGTAGAGGCTTCATAATCTAAATCTATCTCGTCAGTTGCGTCTAATTCATAGCCTGCAACTTCACCATTCCAGTAAAGAGTATCACCAGCTTCAATATCCGCCATTGCTCTTGCAGTTGCCCCATTATCATTAGAGAAATAACAGTCTTTAGTTTTAACTCCATCACCTAGATTACAGCCAATACCATTGATTTTAACCATAACTTTAGAATCATTCCATGGAGTATATGTAATTGAAATTCCAGTACTTGCTCCATTTCCAGAAGTTACTATTGGTGTTAGATCTTGATCTACGTTTGTATCAACACCCTCTTCATCTCTATAATATGCATCAAATCTACTCTGGATATCATTTATCCAATATCCAATGCTTGGTAGCTGAGCAGATAGCTGTGAAATATTTGCAAGAATTGGATTACCCTCTTCATCAATTTCAAATATAACACCTTGTTGCTCTTCGTCTGGGTAATTATTTCCAGAAGCAGTAGCATCCGATCTCATAATATAGGTATCAATATCCTCGATAGTAACATTAAGAGTTGCAGAGTCTACAAATGCAAGTGCAACAATTTGATATGCTTTACCACTTGGTTGTCCTAACCAATCACCGACTTTAACATCACCAGCATTATAATTAAATGCCTCTCTTGTTGTTGAATCTGAGTGGTATTGAGGTTCGATGTTTAATGTAACATCAAATTTAGTTGGGTAACCATAAAAGCTACTAGCCTCATCTGTAATATATTCACTAGGAACCGATGTTCCAGCTGCTACTTTAGTTACTAAAAATTTAGTTGGTAATGCCATTATTTTATAATTTCTTTTTTATTATGCTGTTTTAACTTGGAATGTAATATCTATTGTAGTCTCACCAGATGTTGCAGCTCCAGTATTAATTGAAGTTATAGCATTAAATTTAACTAATGTAAATGCAGGATCTTGTACACATGAGAATTGAGATGTTGTTCTTCCAGCAAAAGGTACGTGGAAAACATTGCCTCCATTTTTACCAAATGCACTTGGATTAAGCAATCTAGTTCCCAGTGGGTGTGTTAGAGTTATATTGTTTCCAACTAGACTTAAATTCCATCCTGATACTCCAATGAATCCAGAAGCGTTATTGTATATTTGACCATCCGGTCCCACAATTTCTGCTACAGGTTCAGCTGTCTTAACACTTCCAGAGAGTATATTAACAGTCATTGTATAAGTTACTAGTGAGCCAGTAGCCGTAGCTCCAGCAGGACCCTGAGCTCCATCAACACCCGAGGTACCATTAATACCAGATGAACCACTTGTTCCAGATGTTCCATTCTCACCATTGATTCCAGAAGTTCCAGATGTTCCATCAACACCACTTGTTCCAGACGTTCCATTTTCACCATTGATTCCAGATGTTCCGTTCTCACCATTGATTCCAGAAGTTCCAGATGTTCCATCAACTCCACTTGTTCCAGATGTTCCAGCAGTTCCACTAACTCCAGAAGTTCCAGAAGTTCCATTTAAACCAGAGGTTCCGTCAGTTCCAGATGTTCCATCAGCTCCACTTGTTCCATCAGCACCCGAGGTTCCAGATGTTCCGTCAACTCCAGAAGTTCCAGAAGTTCCAGCAGTTCCATTGATACCACTTGTTCCAGATAGACCAGATGTTCCAGCAATTTGACCGACATTTTTAAATCCACATGTAAGAGATACCGCTGGAGCTTCATATCCAGCACCTAATTCTACAAGAGTAGAAACATTAGTAACTGTACCATTACTACCAACTGTTATCCAATAATAGCTATTAATATTGTTAAGGTTATTACTAGAGTGCCACCATAAAAAACCTCCGGGTGCAAAGTAATTACTACCGTCGTCGTCTCTGTATATTTTATCACCAACAGAAGGTAAAGTGCCGCCTTCACCAGATGGTGAATCTGTGTATATGTGTGGCGCATTTAGATGAACAGTTGACTGGTTTCTAGCTAATTGGCTAATTCCAGGATTATTAGCCGGGTCAATATTATCTATAACCCAACTATAAGTATCTGCATAAACTAATGTCTGTCCTATTGAATCAAATGACCCTTCATTTGCCCATTCATTCATTTTATCTACAGCCATTAGTACTCTTCCTAAAGGACCACCGTTAGCATTTGTTAATCCACCAGGTCCTGTAGTTGAAAATTCATATGTATTACCTGATGGTCCTTGTGCAGCCTCTCCAACACCATCATATGTCCATAATTGTCCACTAATAATATAAGAATCTCCTATGCTAGGATTTGCAACATTACATAAATCATCAGTTGAAGAAAGAGTTCCTAAAATAACTGTTGAATCACCAGAAGTTCCATCAACTCCAGAAGTTCCGCTTGTTCCATCAACACCATTGATACCTGACGTTCCGTCCGTACCACTTGTTCCAGCAGGACCTTCAGCTCCGTCAACTCCAGAGGTTCCACTTGTTCCAGGTAGACCTTGTTCTCCATTTATACCAGATGTTCCGTCAACTCCAGAAGTTCCAGAGGTTCCATTTAAACCTTGTGGCCCTTGAGATCCTATTTGACCATCAACACCAGATGTTCCGTTAATACCAGACGTTCCGTCAGCTCCATCAACACCAGACGTTCCAGTAGCTCCATCAACTCCAGAAGTTCCAGATAGACCGCTTGTTCCGTCAACACCAGAAGTTCCAGATAGACCAGAAGTTCCATCCGTACCAGAAGTTCCAGATAGACCACTTGTTCCATCAACACCAGAAGTTCCGTTAATACCACTTGTTCCGTCAACACCAGAAGTTCCGTTAATACCACTTGTTCCATCAACACCACTTGTTCCATCAACACCATTAATAATACCACCATCTCCTAAAGTTGGAATAGCAACATTAATAATATCTCCATTTTTAGAAACTGTAGCACCACCGGTAAATGTTAAGCCTTTAATATCATCGCCATTTACTGAAATTGAGTTTGTAGAATATGCATCAATTAAGAAACCTAGTTTATCACCAGCTTCAAATACTAAATCAGTATCTAGAGTTCTAGAATTACCTTCTGGATCTACAACTAATTTAATAGCATCTGTATATTCAGCGATATTAGCATCTTCAAGATCTGTAACGTTAACTCTTTCCCAAGAAACTATTTTAAATGAAGCGTATTCCGATGTGTTATTAACATTTGTAAGTGTAATATATGCATATGCACCGTCAGTATCAATTCTCTTTGATAAAGTCTGCTCTAGTAATGCGTTTTTCTTACCAGCGTCATCTGTATTACTAACGATGATATTATTAATACCACCTGGTCTAGAATTATCAAATACTAATTGACCTGGAATTGGTCTATCATTAATATCAAATGATTTTACGCTATAAACAATAGAAGGTACGGTAAATCTACCAGCAACCGATCCATCAGGAAGAGTGTCTCCAGCATTTGCAATAGAACCAATCTTCATTCTTGGCATTACAAGTGTCTTAGGCAATCCAAGTCCGGTTGGTTCTAAGATAGTAACTCTTATCTCTAAATTTCCAGCTGGAATATTTAAAGTCTCACTAGCTTCTAATGTAAGTTGAAATTGACCTTTGTTATCTCCAGTTCCGATAGTTAAACTACCTTCAGTTCTAGATCCAGATTTAACTTCAATACCATTTGAATCATAGACAACATACTCTAAGTTATCTAATCGGTTTAGATCAAGTTGATTACCTATATAAGTTTTATGGGCAGTAAACACAAATGACTGTGCAGAACCTCTAATTATTGTTTTCTTTTCCGGTAATATTAAAAAGATATCTTGTTTATTTACACTTGGCATGTTCTGTATTGTTTTTTTTCTTTTTTTTATATATCAAAATAATTTAGCTAACTCTTAGAAACTAAAGCCCTTTCTTAACATTGTATATACCACTTGTTGTATAACCGCAATAGCATTATCTTCTAATCGAGTGGTAGACTTACATGTTACTTTAATGATAATTTTATCAGATTTAGCCTCAATGAGCTCATCCACATGTTTAAAGTAAATTTCATCAGTATACTTCTGGGTCTGGAGTTTCTCTAATTTAAACGACTTCCAGTCAACTGTTGTGTACTTATTTGGTTTATGAAAATAATATGTGTGTAACATATTATCAGGTGTTTTTATGAATACAAAACCATCTGCAGCCATATATGGCTTTGTTGGTACCCAACTTGCAGTAATACCATTTTCAATAAATCGCCACTCTTCTCTAAGCTGCTCATGTAGGTTTTCAAATTTATCTATTGCTTCATCACATAACCTATCCATCACAGAATCTCTATTTAATTCAACTTCATCTGAGAATTCTAGGTTAAAGTTATCCCAGTCAATTCCAGTTAATGTATAATTAGATAGGTCGCCAGATGCATGTAGTCTATCAGCATCATATGCATATAAGTAGTCTAGGATATTATCCAGTTCTAATAGAACACTAAAAAGCTCTCCGGATTCTAATCTCGTTCTTAGAGATTCTAACTCGGAGAGCATTTTATAAGATCTATACTCGAAATCCATTGGGCCTCCAGTAGCCCATGATGGAGGTTTAATGTTATATTCCATACTGTTGTATTTATCGCTACAACAGTTCCAATAAGTCTATTATTTTAACTTATTATTTTTTACCTTTTGTGGTTCTTCTAAAGCATCCACGGTATAGCTCTGGTTAGTTGTTAAGCCCCATTGTAGAATAAACCAACTCATTTCTTGTTCGGCCATTTTTTTATTCAGTCTAAGTTTAGCCTTAATTAAATTAACACCCCATGAAATAAATTCACTTTCAGCTTCCGGAGTAGTCTTATATCGCATATACCATTCCGGATCTTTTTTAACATCCTCATAAGTAACACCATGTGGTTCAAGCTGTTTATTAACAAGCTCCATGAATACTTCTCTTTGTTTTTCTCGCTTTTCCATAATTATTTGTTTCTTTGTACAATCTCATCAATGATACCATACTCTAATGCTTCTTCTGCATTCAACCAAAAATCACGAGTGGCATCTTTCATTACTTGTTCTGGTTTTTTACCACAGTATTCTCCAAGTAAATTAAATAACTCTTTATTAACTTTTTGCCATTCAGCCCAATCGACTTCTGCATCTTGGATATTTCCACTGAAACCTCCGCTCGATTGATGTAACATTGTAGTAGAGTGTCTTAATGACATTCTTTTTCCTTTTGTTCCTGCTCCTAATAATACCGAGCCCATAGAAGCCGCCATACCAGTATTAATAGTTCTAATATCTGCTTTAATATAGTCCATTACGTCGACCATAGAAAGCCCGGACTTAACGCTTCCACCTGGTGAATCAATATGCATTGTAATATCTTCTTGTGATGTTGTATCTAGGAACATTAATTGAGCCTGGACTACAGTTGACATCTGGTCATTTACTGGACCTGCAACCCATAATAATCTATCCATCATCAATCTTGAAAAGATATCCATTTGCGTAGCTCTCAATTCTCTCTCCTCTAAAATATATGGAGTCATTGAGTTCTCCACATGTTTAGAGTACATGCTAACTACATTTGAACCTAAATTAAATTCACTCTTTGCAAATCTTTCAAATTCTTTGTCTTTATTATAGTAATTCATTATTCGTAATTTTTTATAAGTGTTTTAATAAGACTACATGTTTCATATTCCTCTATAGTCAAAAAGTATTTGCTGGCTTTATTTAATGATTGCACATATCCAGATTCTGGTAAACGCATCTCAAACTCATTATCCTCGTCGTCTACTATAATAGCAAGTAAATCATCTTCTAATTCACCTTCATGTGCCGCAAGTACGAATTCAATAATTCGTCTATAGAATACGTCATACTTGGACGCGAGTAACATATCAAAGTCTTCTTTAACTAGAACGGACGGGTCTTTTATATAAATTATAGGTGCTTCCATTTAGATTGTAAAATAGTCCGCTAAGATAGATTTGTAATCAACTTCATTAGATCCTTTCGCAGAATCAATTCTTGATACAAATTCTAGTGCAGCGTCACTTAGGTTAATAGCTCCATCATTATACTCAATAAAGGGTTTCTTTAAAATTAAAGAGTAGTCTTTTTCTGGTTCATGTTTAGCCATACTTTCTGCTAGTTCAAAGTGTCTTTCATAGAAATGAAGATTATCTGCATAGTGGAAGTAATATCCAAGCTTTAGTTCTGGCATATCTTTAAGTAAGATATGATATACCGATTGCAATAGGAATGAAAAGAAAGGTGCATCAAATGTAAGTCCGTAGAATATATCATTGGATCTCATTTGAACCTTCATCATTAATGTGTTATTGCGGATAAAGAAGTTAGAGTACATTGTACAAACAAAATCTTTATTGCCTTCAAATTGGAATTTAGGTTGGTTAAAGAACATAATAGCTTGTCGGCTATTTGGATCGCTTTTAAGGGACTCAATTACCCAAGAGAACTGTTCATCATTAATAACTAAATTGCCATAGTTAGAATTAACCTCGTTTGTGTTTGGGTTAGTTAAGCCACCCCAAAATTTAGAATAATCGCTAATGTAATCAATATTTGAATCTCTATGAAGATACCACGCAAGCTCACCTGCTAAATATTTCCAGTTAAACTTTCTATCTGGAAAGTCTGCAATTGGAAAGTTAGGGTCGACTTGAAAGTCTGCAAGAAGAACCTCGCGGACTTTCAAGTCTCTTGGTTGAGACTCATTACCTTCATTGTTGATATGATTAATAATATCGATAAATGTTTTTGTAAAACTCATGTTGTTATTTTTATAAAGGTTATATGATTATTTTAGAGTAAGTTTAGTTGAAGTCTTAACTTTATTTAAAGTATATGAACCACCATCTTTAACCTTACCATCAATAATAGCATCTGCAACTAAGTCTTCTACATATTTTTGAATAGCTCGTTTGATTGGTCTTGCTCCATATAGTGGATCGTAACCTTCGGTTGCTAAAAATTCTTTAGCTGCTTTTGTAAATTTAAAACTATAGCCCTCATCTTCCATTCTTTCATTAAACTTGTTTAATTCAATATCTACAATTTTAATAATATTCTCTTGTTCTAATTGGTTGAATAAAATAATCTGGTCTAGTCTATTTAAGAACTCTGGGCTAAATTTATTCTTAAGCTCTTTTTGGATAATTGCATCAGTCTTAGCAGATTCATTAATAAGCGCAGATTGACTTGAGAATCCAACTCCAGTACCAAAGTCTTGAACTTTACGTGCACCAACATTACTGGTCATAATAATAATTGTATTGGTAAAGTCAATCTCTCTTCCTAAAGAATCAGTCAATCGACCTTCATCTAAAACTTGCAATAGAGTATTAAATGTATCTGGGTGTGCTTTCTCAATTTCATCAAATAGTACAACCGAGTAAGGTTTACGTCTTACTGCTTCCGTTAATTGACCACCATCTTCATGACCAACATATCCCGGAGGAGAACCAATCAATCTTGAAACATTAAACTTCTCTTGGTATTCTGACATGTCAATTCTAATCATCGCGTCAGTTTCTCCAAACATATAATCTGCCAATGCCTTTACAGTCTCAGTCTTTCCAACTCCAGTTGGCCCTAAGAACATAAATGAACCAATTGGTTTATTATGACTAGCAACTCCAGTTCTACTTCGCTTAATAACTTGGCTTAATGCATCGACAGCCTCATCTTGGCCTATAATATGCTTCTTAAGCTCACCAGCCATCTTCTTAATCATCTTCATATCATCGGAACCTAATTTATTAACAGGAATTCCGGTTTGCATAGAGATGGTCTCAAGTATGTCGTCAATAGTTACTTGTCTACGCTTTAATTTTAGGCTTGCCTCCCACTTCTCGGTTTCGGCAATAACTTTAGATTCAATCTTTAATTGCTCGTCTCTTAATGAAGCAGCCAATTCATAATCTTGTTTATCAACGGCATCTTTCTTTTTAAGTCTAACCTCTTCAGATGTTTTCTCTAGATCTTTAATCTTTGCTGGCATTTTAACTTCCATTAAGTGAGTTCTAGCACCAGACTCATCTAATAAGTCAATTGCTTTATCCGGAAGCTCTCTTTGTTTAATATAACGCTCACTCAACTTAACACAAGCTTCAATAGCCTCTGGTGTATATTCTACTGAGTGGTGTTCTTCATATTGATCTTTAATTCTATCAAGAATTTCAACTGCTTCGCTAATAGAAGGTGCATCCACAAATATTTCTTGGAATCTACGAGTTAGTGCTCCATCATCTTCAATATTCTCTCTATATTCATCTAATGTTGTAGCACCAATACATTGCACTTGACCTCTTGCTAAGGCTGGCTTAAGAATATTAGAAGCATCTAGGGCTCCACTAACTCCACCAGCACCCACAATCGTATGAATCTCATCAATGAATATAATCACATTCGGAGAAGCTTTAAGCTCGTCCACGATGTTCTTCATGCGCTCTTCAAACTCTCCTCTGTATTTTGTACCTGCAACAATATTGGCCATATTAATTGATACCAATCTTTTGTTCAATAGCACTCGAGCTACTTTCTTGCTAACAATTCTCTGTGCAATTGCCTCTACAATTGCAGTCTTACCAACACCAGGATCTCCTAGGATGATTGGGTTGTTCTTTTTTCTTCTAGCTAGTATCTGGCAAATTCTATAAATCTCTTTATCTCTACCGATGATTGGGTCTAATTTACCTTCCGATGCTGCTTGTGTTAAATCTTCTCCGAATTCATCTAGGAATGGAGTAGGTTTTCTTTTGTTAGAACCACCTCGATTTTTTTCGTTTTCGTATCCGTCTGCTAATGACATATTAAATTTTTGTATTTATGTGTATTATACACATTAGTTCTATTAAGTTTATTCTACTTATTATTTATCTTATTGATCTTTTCAGGCGTTAGAGCTTTTAAGAATGCAACAAATAATTTAATACAGTTCTTTACATCTTTCTTATGAGCAAATTCCACGGTAGTGTGCATATATCTCAGTGGAGTGGCCAAGATTGCAGTTGGTGTATTCTCCATAAAGAATGCCATTGTATCGTTACCCATTGAACCAACTGTTAATTGAACTGGAATCTTATTATCCTTTGCAACTTCTCTTAGCATTTTATTAATCTCTCTATGGTTTTGTGCAGTGTATTCTAAACAAGGTCCATCACCTGCTTTATTATCACCGTCCTTTGCCTTGTCGATCTTTGGAGTATCGGTGGCATGGCAAACATCATGAACTAGGGCCAAATCAGCCTTTAAGTGTTTAGCAATCTTTTTAGCACCATGAAGACCAACCTCTTCTTGAACTGAGTTGACAACATAAAGATCATAATGTAATTCAATACCCTCTTCTACAATCTTTCTAAGTGCCTCTGCAATAATATATCCACCAATCTTATTATCTAAAGATCGTCCAACATAAAAGTCTCCCATCTCATGGAATTGATCGTCAAATGTAATTAAGTTTCCAACTTCAATTCCAGCCTTTGTAACTGCCTTCTTAGTTTTTAATCCTGTATCTACCCATAATTCATGTTGGTCATATCCCATTTCAGTATATGACTTTCTTGTATGAATTGCTGGCCATCCGAAAACTCCACGAACCTTTGTTCCATTGTGAGTATGAATCATTACAGTTTTTGAAGGAGCAATCATATTATCACTACCACCATGTCGCTTAACTCTAATCATTCCATCACCTTCAATATGCGTAATAATCCACGCGATCTCATCACAATGTGCTTCAATAACTACCTTTTGAAACTCAGTATTGAATTTTGTTTTAGATTTTAGAATACCATAAGAGGTGCCATAAGCATCTGTATTTATTTCATCTACAAATGGTGCAATGTATTCTGCCCATACTTGTTGTCCTTCAGTCTCTTGTGCTACTGGAGCATATGCGTTTAAATAGTTGTATAAAAACTCTTTGTTCTTTTTCATCTTAAAAATTTGTTTTAGGTCCTAAATATTCAGGGTTCGTCATATATTTGTTGTGGTATTCCATAATCTTATCTCTAGCCTCTTCAGCGCTATCTACAACTCTAAATAGTTCAAAGTCACTTTCATTAATTTTACCAGCTTCTAAGAGTGTATCTTTTAACCAGTCAATTAGGCCTTGCCAATAACTCTTTCCAACAAGTACTATTGGATATTTAATGTTATGGCCACATTGCGCTAGCGTGAGTGCTTCGAATAATTCGTCAAGGGTTCCCAGTCCTCCTGGAAATACTACAAATCCCTGTGAGTATTTAAGGAACATTACCTTACGGGTAAAAAAGTATCTGTTCTCAACTCCCATTTCAACATACTTATTCATACCACTTTCAAATGGTAATTCAATACCAATTCCAATCGACTTACCGCCGACTTCTTTGGCTCCATGGTTTGCTGCGGCCATAATTCCAGGTCCTCCTCCAGTAATCACTCCAAATCCTTCACAAGCAATTAGCTTGCCAAACAATTTAGCCTCTTCATACCATTTAGTTCCAACCCTAGTTCTTGCACTTCCAAATACCGAAACACAAGGAATATCAATATCTCCAAATGTATCAAACCCCTTAGTGAACTCACCTTGAATTCTTAGGATTTGCCAAGCATCATCTGCTTTATTTCTCTTCTCGCTCATGTAATTCTTTAATTAAGGTTATAAATGCAGCTTCTGCAGACTCTTCATGGAAGACGTCAGCTTCTATACCTGACATATCATATTTGTTATGGATATATTGTCCAAATCTTAAATCATGCATATCTCTACCCTGGCCAAACGATAAGGTCCAAGTAGCATAATCCATAGTTAGTTGGTCTATTGTTAGTTTCATATTATTTAAAATTAAAAAGTCGCTACATGTATTATATGCAGCGACTTAAATTTAGTTTACTATGGTTTGGTTTATAAGTATGCTATTGACACTTTTTTAATAGGTCGGTTATTTTCATAGTATACATTAACCACATCATCATTTTGATATGATGTTAATTTAACTCTGGAGCCCATGTTAAATAACATGGATGATGTAATATTACCATTACCATCATATAAGTTCCAGATTCCATCTCGTTTTCCATTCTTATAATAACCCTCTTGGATTAGAATGTTTTCTTCGGTAAAAGATTGATACTTTACCAATACATTGAATTCTTCTGCTTCTATTAGTTCTAAACTAAATCCATCTCCATTATAAATAGGATCTTCAATAGAAAGCTCTTGTGCAAACATATTTGTACTTAAACCCAACACTAATATTAATGTAATTAAAATTGATCTCATAATCATATAGTGTTTTTAAATCGCAACGTTGTGTTACAATTTATATATTATATGACTTGTTAACAATTTGTTTACATTAGGGTAACTTTAAAGTAATATTAAGTTATCATGATATTATTGTAACATCTTAATAACATATTATATTATGGAAATAATTCTACATTAATTGCGTTAAAATATATGCTAATTTATATCCAGCAAATGCACCCAATGCAGTTGGTACTGGAAAAACTATAAATTTACCAAGACTTGTGACATATTTAGGTCTATTAACTACTCTACCTAAAAAGAAATAATAAACCATATATCCGAGTAGTACTAATATATCCACTCGCTCTGCAATAAAGACAACTAGGATAGCACCTAATAATCCAAAAAGGAAATTATCAAAGATTGCTGAAGTTAATTCTGGCGTTGGAGTTTCTCTAAACTCTTTTTGTATTTTTTTAAGACTCATAATTTAATTTGATAAAGGTGCTTTAATTGTTGGGTGATATTTGTAGTCTTTAACTTCGTAATCGAATTCTCCATCCAATAGGTTTACATTAGTAAATTCTATTGTTGGCAAATCATAAATTTCTCTAGTTAATTGTTCTCTTGCTTGATCTTCATGATTCTTATATAGATGAACATCGCCTAAGTTTCCAATTAATTGATCTGGGACCATATTAACCTCTTCTGCAATTAAACATAAGAGCGCTGCATAACTTGCAATATTAAATGGAAGTCCTAAGAAAGTATCTACAGATCTTTGGTTCCACATTAAAGAGATTGCTCT
>Ga0209653_1001604_pt1 | contig 17865 bp, 18 predicted proteins | sample SaaInl6LU_22_DNA_FD_184644 | JGI IMG/M metagenome (GOLD analysis project Ga0209653, IMG submission 184644) | Marine microbial communities from expanding oxygen minimum zones in the Saanich Inlet - ESP_116LU_22_DNA (SPAdes) (version 2) | ecosystem: Environmental > Aquatic > Marine > Intertidal...
TAAGGCTTTAAATTAAAAGGCTTATAACCCGTTATCATTTTGATAGAGGCTATAAGCTTTTTTTCTTCCTTATTATGATACTTAAATACGGACGCTAGTCGGTTAAAGAAGAACCGCACGTTCAATCAACTTTTCTAAAAACAACTGATGTATTGTGTCCACCGAAACCAAATGTGTTACTTAATGCTGCATTAATAGTTCTTGTTTGAGCCTTATTGAAAGTAAAGTTCAATTTAGGATCGAATCTATCATCATCAGTAAAATGGTTAATGGTAGGCGGTACAATCTGCTTTTGAATTGCCATTATGCTTGCAATTGCTTCTATGGCTCCAGCAGCACCTAGCAAATGGCCAGTCATAGATTTAGTTGAACTGATGTTCAAGTTGTAAGCATGGTCACCAAATACTTTTTTAATGGCAACAGCTTCTGAAATATCACCTAATGGTGTAGAAGTTCCGTGAACATTAATGTAGTCTATTTCTTCCGGTTTCATTTCGGCATCCTCAAGAGCATTGATCATCACATTCGTTGCTCCAAGTCCTTCAGGATGAGGAGCTGTAATATGATAGGCATCAGCCGACATTCCACCACCTACAACTTCTGCGTAAATTTTGGCGCCTCTAGCTTTCGCATGTTCATATTCTTCAAAGATCAAAGCTCCAGAACCTTCTCCCAGAACAAATCCATCTCTGTCTTTATCGAATGGTCGTGATGCCGTTCCTGGCGAATCATTTCTCTCAGATAGGGCTTTCATTGCATTAAAACCACCCATACCAGCTTCCGTCACTGATGCTTCGGAACCACCTGTGATCATTACATTAGCTTTACCTAATTTAATATAGGTCATGGCATCGATCATAGCGTTGGTGGCAGAAGCACAAGCTGAAACTGTTACGAAGTTGGGTCCGTGAAAACGGTATTTGATAGAAATCATTCCCGAAGAGATATCAGCGATCATTTTTGGGATGAAAAAAGGATTGAACCTGGGTGTTCCATCACCTTGTGCAAATGATGTAACTTCTTCTTGAAAAGTTCTGAGCCCTCCAATTCCGGAACCCCATATCACACCTGCCTTTTCTCTATTGATTTTCTCCAAATCAAGACCTGAATCCTGGATAGCTTCTTCAGCAGTGATCATTCCATACTGCGTAAAGAGATCCATTTTTCTAGCCTCTTTTCTATCGAAATAGTTATTAGGATCGTAATCCTTTATTTCGCAAGCAAACTTGGTCTTGAATTTCTCAGGATCAAATTTTGTGATAGGACCAGCACCACTTACACCTTTGACTAAATTATCCCAGTATGAATTGAGATCATTGCCAATTGGTGTAAGTGCGCCTAAGCCCGTTACTACAACTCTTTTTAATTGCATAAGTGAGTCGTAAGTGAAATGTTATTGCTGAACGTTAGCTTCCAAATAAGATATGGCATCGCCAACAGTTGCGATGTTCTCAGCTTGATCATCAGGAATCGAAATGTTGAACTCTTTTTCAAACTCCATAATCAATTCCACAGTGTCAAGAGAATCAGCGCCAAGATCGTTTGTGAAGCTAGCTTCGGGAGTAACTTCAGAATCTTCAACACCTAATTTATCAATTATTATTCCCTTAACTTTTGATGCGATTTCTGACATTTTGGTTATTATTTAGTTTAAACTCGATGCAAAGAAATGCATTTCTAACCACTTGTCAAACAAAATTTTCAATCTTGTCTAAGGCGTTCAAAAGCGCTATTTTTGAGTCATATGGCAAAAAATCGTCTTCAGGTAGAATATGATTTTGATTTCCTCTTATTGGCTATCAATTCTAACGTCAAACCGTACAAATTGGCATGGTCTGTTAATAATGTCTTAGGAATTGATTTGGCAAGAGATACAAATATTGAAATTGGTTTTAAAGATGAGAAAAGTCTAATGATTCAGAATTTCAAGGATTGCAATGAGTTTAGGACCATTAGACTGTTAAGGAATAGAGCAGAGGATATCGATAGTGCATTCAATGCTTATTTGTTACCTGAGCTGAAAAACTTTGATTATTTCATTCTTTTGGAAAACGAATCCAATACTTTCGATGAGAATGCTTTTATAAGCCAAATCAAAAAAATACCTTTCGTTCAATTTAGTACCAACATCAACGTTCAGACACTAAAATCTAAAGATAATTTGATCTTCTGATATGGATCACAACCAACCTTCAAAAAGGGCCAAAATAGTAGCTACAGTAGGTCCAGCTAGTCAATCAAAAGAAGTTTTAACACAACTGATAAAAGCAGGAGTAAACGTGTTCAGACTCAACTTCTCCCATGGAGAACATGAAACTCATGCGGAAGTAGTCCAACGAATTCGTCAAGTAAATGAAGAATTAGGGACCTATGTTTCTATTCTGCAAGATTTACAAGGGCCAAAGATCAGAGTTGAAAAAGTAGAGGAGGGTGAAGTTTTCATTGAACCTGGGGAGGAGTTGGTGATCACTACAGAGAGTTTGCTTGGAACTTCCAAGAAAGTAAGTACTTCTTATCAAGACTTGCCAAAGGATGTTCAAGAAGGCGATGTTGTTTTAATCGATGATGGGAACCTAGAGCTATTTGTTAAGCAAGTTAAGGGTGTAGAAGTAATTTGTGAGGTAAAATATGGCGGTTCGTTAAAGTCTCGAAAGGGTATCAATTTGCCATTCACCAAAGTATCTGCTCCTGCGTTAACAGAGAAAGATATAGAGGATCTTGAATTCGGAATTTCTCAGGATGTAGATTGGATTGCACTTTCTTTCGTAAGATCTGTAGAGGACATTCAGGATTTAAAGAATAGAATTAAAAAGTCAGGCAAAGATATTCGGGTTGTAGCGAAAATAGAAAAGCCTGAAGCCCTTAAAAATATTGATGAGATCATCGAAGCGTCAGATGCACTTATGGTAGCCAGAGGAGACCTAGGAGTAGAGATCGTTATGGAAGAAGTGCCTATGGCGCAGAAAATGATGGTTGATAAGTGTAACAAAGCTTCTAAACCTGTCATTATCGCAACTCAAATGATGGAGAGTATGATCTCTAATCCTAGACCTACTAGGGCAGAGACCAATGATGTGGCAAATGCTGTATTGGATGGTGCTGATGCTATGATGCTTTCAGCAGAAACTGCCGCTGGTAAGTATCCTGTCGAGACAGTACAATACATGGCAAGAACTATCTCTTCAGTAGAATCATCCGCCAAGATCTATGATCATTTCTATGATCCGAATCCAGATAGCGACACTTTTATTAATGATAATGTCATGTTAGCGGCATCGAAACTTGGTGAACAAGTCGGGGCCCAGGCAATAACTGGTAATACTGTTTCGGGATATACTGCCTTTAAACTTTCTTCACACAGGCCTTTCGCTAAGATCTTCATTTTCACTCCTAATAAGAATCTTTTGACAAAACTTGGGTTGGTATGGGGAGTAGAAGGTTTTTTCTATGATAGCAAGGAATCTACTGATAATACTTTCAATGATCAGGAAGAGCTGCTTAAAAAAGCCGGAAAGCTTAGCACTGGGGATATTTTTATTACTACGGCAAGTATGCCTATTCACAGACAGGGGAGAACAAATACATTGAAGATCAACGTTGCTGATTAAGAATCAGCCATTTCAATTTTCAATCCGTCATGAGCAATTCTAATATGTTCGGGTAAGGAATCTTGTACTTCTTTGTGAGTGCCCATTCTATGGCTTAAGTGAGTCAAATATGTTTTTTCGGCACCAATTTTTTCGGCCATTTCAATAGCCTCTTCTAATGTCAGATGACTCAAATGCTTTGACTTTTGAAGAGCATTGATAATCAATACTTTGCTACCCTTAATTTTTGCTATTGATTCATCTGAAACGGTTTTCGCATCAGTGATGTATGTGAAGTTTCCGATCCTAAAACCATACACAGGGAGTTTATGATGCAATACTTCGATGGGGGTAAACTTAATACCTTCAATAGTCAATTCTTCTCCGCTTAGCTCATGCGTTTCAACTTGAGGAACACCAGGGTATTTCTTCTCGGTAAATACATAAGCGAATTCTTGTTTAAGCTGCGCTAGTACACGAGGATCTCCATAAACCGGCATATCCTTTTGTTGAAGAAAATTGAAGGAACGTATGTCATCCATTCCAGCGGTATGATCCTTATGCTCGTGCGTAAAGAGCAGTGCATCCAGTTTCTTGATTCTTTCTCTTAATACCTGCTGCCTAAAATCCGGACCCGAATCTATGATAAAGCTCTTGTCATTGACTGCGATATGAATGGATGATCTTAGTCTGTTATCTCGGAAATCCAATGAAGTACAAACGGGACAATCGCACCCTATAACCGGAACTCCTTGAGATGTGCCTGAACCTAATACGGTTACAATCACAGTTCTAAGCTGGTTTGAGAGAGTTCTTGAAATAGCTTGGAGTTCTTTTCGCTTAGTCTTTTGCGATCAATTTCGATTGATTTAAGTATGTCAATGAGGCAATTGACCTTACCTTCAGTAGTATAGTACTTATTTACAATGGCAATCTTAGTTTCATTTAAAAGACAATATCCCGATTTAAAACTGCCCTTTTCGTACCTCAGTACATAATCAGACTCAGAGAAAATATCTTCCAGTTTGTTTAAGAAATGCTTTGTGTACTTAATTGTCATATACCTTAATGAGTATACTTTTTAACCAACTCTATTAATTTATCGTAGTCAAGCGGCTTTTGAATATATTCATTCATTCCTGCTTCAAAAAACTCTGCGACAGGTCTGTCCTTTGCGTTACCAGAGATTCCAATGATTGGAATATTTGCCTTTTTCCCTTTCGAGGCTCTAATTTTTTTAGTGGCTTCCAATCCATCCATCTTTGGAAGGTTGATATCCATAATAATTAGGTCATATTCTTCATCTTCAAACTTCTTTAAAACGGCTTCTCCATCCTTAGCGGACGTTATCTTGCAGTTTTCGAAGAGTAAGATCTTTTTTAGTAGATTCCGAATCACAGAACTATCTTCCGCAACAAGAACTTGCTTGAAGTCCAAATCAGTCATAATATCAGTCAAACTTTAATAGTCTTTGGTAGTCTCTAATCAGGAATTTAGAATACTCTATCAACTCATCTAATTCTAAATCAATAGATTGGAGTTTGTTCTTCTTGATTTGGTTCTCTAGCTGAATTGCCTTTGCAGAAAGGCCTACAAAACCGAAAGATCCAGAATTCCCTTTTATAGAATGCAAGATACTTAAAATTTCAGTGTAGTTTTTCGATGACTTTAAAAATGCTAAGGATTGGATTTCGGACTTAGTTTCTTCAATAAACTCATCAATTAAAGCTATTACTGACGGTTGGTCAGTAAAGTGAATAAGTTCCTCTATCACAGAATGATCAATATGTGAATCAATTGAGAGGGAATTATTTGAGCCATTATCAACTCCATTTTCTATCCAGAAATTTATAGTATTCAATAAAGCGTTAGGCTTAACGGGCTTTTGGATAAAATCATGAAAACCAAAATCGATAACTTCACTTCGGTCAGCCAAACTTGAGAATGCTGTAATTGCTAAAATTGGACAAAAGATGCCAAAGTCTTCTTTGATTCTTTCATAACATACAAATCCGTCCATTTCAGGCATTTGAATATCTACAAGGATAAGATCTGGTTTGTTTTCTTTTAAGTAGTCTAAGGCATCTAAACCACTCGAAGCCAAAAAAACATTTATATTATTATTAGAAAATACCCTTTTTAGATAATGTCTATTGGTCTCATTGTCATCAATGACCAATACTGTGTTTATTGAATTTTTCATGCAATAGGTCAATTATAATATATTTGAAACAGTTGAAGAAAAACACGCTGGAAAATCTATTTCTAATATGTCTAGTTGGCCCTACTGCTGTTGGTAAAACAGCAATGGGCTTAGATATTGCCAATAATTATAACGCTGAAATTATTTCTGCTGATTCAAGGCAGTTTTATAAGGAATTAGAGATCGGAACAGCTAAGCCTAATGCTGTAGAATTAGACCAAGCCAAGCATCACTTTATCAATTCCCTCTCTATAAATGATGACTACGATGTAGGTCAATTTGAAATGGAGGCTATTTCTTTGATCTCTCAATTACATCAAAGAAATCGAATAGTCTTGATGGTCGGAGGTTCTGGCCTATACGTAAATGCTATAATCAATGGGATAGATAAGTTTCCTGAAGTAAAAGAAGGTGTGCGTTCTCAGCTTAATGAAGAACATCTGGAATTCGGATTAACTCCTTTGGTTGATGAGCTTAAGAAGTTAGATCCCGAATATGCACAATCTGCGGACTTAAAGAATCCCCAGAGAGTAATTAGAGCTTTAGAAGTGATTCGATCATCAGGGAAAAAATTCTCATCCTTTCGCAATCAGTCTAAAGTAGTAAGGCCTTTTGAGGTGATTAAAGTAGGATTGGAAATGGGTAGAGAAACCCTTTATAATCGCATTGATAAACGAATCGACCTCATGATTGACGCAGGTTTGTTCGATGAAGCTAAAAAGTTTCTAAATCAGAAGGAACTCAATGCGCTTCAAACAGTAGGATACAGAGAAATATTCCCATACTTGGAAGGAAAATATGATTATGAAGAAGCAGTTAGACTTCTCAAGCGTAATTCAAGAAGATACGCTAAAAGACAGCTAACATGGTTCAAAAAAGACTCCAAGGTGGAATGGTTCGAGCCTCATGAGACAAGTAGGATCATTAATTACATCGATGAGTCACTAAAAAGGTTTAAAGCCGAATACTGATGCCACTGCTTTGGCAGGAGATTTAGAAATAAATGAATTATACTCTTTTGATCTTACGTTTAGTGCCTTTGTCAATTCAGCTTGCTTATCATTATGAGCCTTTAATTTAACTGCTAATTCCTCTCCCTGAATTGCATTAATTACATTTTCAAAATCGCTCAAGAATTCCTCTTCTTTTTTAAAACTTTGAAATCGATCTGTTGATGTGCGCTTTAATTTATCCGCAAGTTTCATTAACTCTGACCTTGAGGAACTTTGTTCTTGCTCTAAGATCAGCTGTTTTCTTTCTCGATGGTTAACCGCCATTTGATCTATAATCACATTGACATTTGCCTTTCTAGGCTTGATCTGATTGTAGGTGTAAATGCTGTAAAGTAATACTAAACCGAGTATTGCTACAAATAGTGGTAAAAAGCCCATAGTTAAGTGATCTGAGTTTGACCTAAATTTGGATGAAATAATATTTTTTTATCCTTATTTGCAAGAAGTAAGAGTGAGGAGCAAATAAAGAGCAAACTTTAACTGTGGCTGAAAAAGAGCTGAAACCAATATTGATCATTACCTATTACTGGCCACCTTCGGGAGGAGCAGGTGTTCAAAGATGGTTAAAATTCAGTAAGTATTTACCTGAATATGGCTGGAGACCCATCATTTTCACTCCGGAGAATCCTGACTTCGACCTAAAAGACCACTCCCTACTAAAAGATCTTCACCCTCAAGTTGAAGTGTTAAAATTCCCAATATGGGAGCCCTATAAGTTTTTTAAAAAGTTATCGGGTCAAAAAGAATTAAAGCAAGGTCAAGTCCTTGAAGATGGGCGTGGCAGCTTGTTGAAAGCATTTGCGATTTCGTTAAGGGGTAACCTATTCGTGCCTGATCCTAAAAGATTCTGGATCAAACCATCTGTTAATTATTTAAGAGATATTCTTGATGTCAATGGCATCAAACATGTAGTGACCACAGGCCCTCCTCACAGCATGCATTTGATCGGACTCAAATTGAAATACTTCAAACCTTCTCTAATTTGGATTGCAGATTTTAGAGATCCTTGGAGCAAGTGGGAGATTCTCCAAAAAATGAGAATTAGTCAATTCATTTGGAAAAAGCACCTGCGGCTTGAGCAAGAAGTTTTAAAAGCCGCAGATAGTCTTTTGGTTACAAGTCCTGGTGCAGCTAGTGAGTTCAATGAACTTGGAGCAAGAAAGATCAAAGTTATTACCAATGGGTTTGATCAGAAAGACTTTGCTGAGCATGAAAATTATAGCAGCAATGAATTATTTCAGATAAGTCACATTGGTATGTTAAATGAGCAAAGGAGCGCACCAAAACTTTGGGAGAAGATCAATCAGTTGATTGAAAAGAATTCGCAAAAAAGGATCAGAGTTCGTTTGACCGGTATCATTTCTGAATCATTGAAAAGGTCCTTGTTCAAATACTCTTCTTTGAAAGGAAAGCTTGAAATCACAGACTCTTTGCCCCATAAGGAGTTGTCAGCCGTATTTGCACAATCAGACCTTTTGTTGCTTGTTCAATCTAAAACAGATAGAAAACAGACCCAGTTGCCAGGGAAGCTATTTGAATATTTACAAGCTAAAAAACCAATTTTAGCTATCGGTGATATTCAAAGTGATATGGCTGAGATTTTGAAATATACAGATTCCGGAGAGTGTTTCAGTTTTGATGACGGTGATGGAATTGAGAATTTTTTGAATGCTGTGATTTTAGGTCAAAGAGCTTTTCAGTTCAAGAATATTATGACTTTCGATAGAAGCAGACTCACCAAGGACTTGTCGGATTGGCTATTTGAGTTTTAGCTTTTGAATCCCTTGATCGATCAAGCCATTAACTTCTTCAGATACCTTTAAGAGATATACTAGACCTATGAATATCATAGAAATCATTATTGACCTTATTGCTAGGTCAATTAATACGTTTGGAAGGTTGGAAAGAAAATAATTAGCTCCTAAGGCGATACCTGTTACCAATAGAAGTTTTAAAGTGGAGAGATCGAAAGGTTGAATTCCGAATTTCCACCAAATAAAAAAGAATTTGATCATGTTGAAGCTAAGCATTGCCAAGAATGAAGCAATTGCAGCACCTTCAATGCCGTAATTGGGTATGAGTTGTATGTTTAAGATAATGGTAAGAATGGCTAAAATTGCGACTGAGATCACGTTGAAACGATAATACCTCGACATAACAATGATCTGACCGTTGGCACCAAATGCCATGTCAGAAAGTTTTCCTAATCCAATGAATAGTACCACGTTAATTCCAGCTATATATGATTCTCCATTAGGGATCAAAGCATAGATATTATCCAGATTAGCATAGATGCCAATCAGTAAAAATGATCCTATGAGGAACTGATTGATTGATGTCTGCTTATAGAGCTTTTCTACTGCTTCCATGTCATCTTTTTTAAATGACTGGGCTAACAATGCTGAGCTCAGTTGATTAATGGCTCTTTTCGGCATTTCGATCACAATTCCGATGAAGAAGGCAATGGTATAAATACCTGTTTCATCGAGGCCTAATGCTCCACTGATCATTATACTATCTATTTGTAAAATGATCTGTGTTCCTCCTGCCCCAATGAGTGAGTAGAGGCCGAATTGTATGATCTGCTTCAAATCATTGGATTTGAGAAAGCTGAAATTGAATGACAGATTCAGATCGCCTTGCTTCCAAAAATATCCAAATAGACCAATCAGTGAGAGTCCAAAGGTTCCAATCAAAGAATAAATTAGACTGTTGAACCCAATGACTTCGAATCCAAATAGAACAATGGCCACCATCGTCAAAAGTCTTAGGCCAATATCTTTTAAAAAGGTAGATGCTGTGATTTTGAGAATGCTTCTTGAATATGCTTCAAGAATTTGAAACAGAATAATCAAGAAGGTGATGATAAGTGTAAGCTGAAAGTATTCAGTGAATAATGCAGATTCTCGTGAAAAATACTCAACGATCTGATTCTTGAAGATCAGTGTGACTATACACAATAAGACGAATCCGATTGTGCCACCGGAAAGCGCAGCAGTAAGGAATCCTTTTTCCTTTTTGTATTCAGGATAGAATTTGACAAAACTTTGAGAAGTTCCGACTTGACCGAAAGTGGCTAATAAGTAGGCAGAGCTTTGGACTAACCTAAATAATCCTACTTGTCCTGTGTCAAGAAAATAAGGGTAAAGTAATAATACATTAACGTAACCAATAGCCACTCCTAAATAGGAGATGATAGATGATCTAATACTCTGTTTTATGACAATTCCCATTACGGTTTTCTCCAGATCGTAGTGTCAGTTAAGCCTGTAGTTGTTTCGATCTTTGGCCACGATCTCAAAGCTTGATGCACCTTTTGATATCGCTTTCTTTCAGAGTTATCTAAAATTAGAATTCCTCCTGATTTTAATTTCTCAATTGAATTCAATGCACAAGTTCTTCTGGCTCGTCCATCAATGAGAATGAAATCAAAGTAGCCATCTTCATAAGATAAGATAAAGTTGGTATAACTTGTAAATACCTCATCAGAGATCGGGTATTCTTCTTTGGTGAAAAAAACTTGTTCTTCACTAGATAAGTGCTGTTGAGGGGCCTCATTCTCTGGTTTTACTAAATAGTATTCCACTTGGGGAAGGGCGGCTATTTTCTCTTTTACATTTTGATACCAATCTTCTTCGTGTTCAATACTGACATACTTTTCGAAAAATGGAGCAAAGTAGCTTGTGCTTCTGCCGCTTCCATATTCTAGTCCGTTAGAAAAATAACTGGACAATACATTCAGTATTTTGATTGCATCTGGACAAAGCCACGGCTCATTCGGATGGTCTTTCTGATATTTGAGGTACCTGGATTTTATTAATGGACGTTTCAGTCTGTATCTAAGATAGGATAAGCCATCCTTCGGAGAAGCAGTTATATTCTTGTGAGCATAAGGTTTTTTCATTACCTCTGCCTTCACTTTTTCGAAATCTTCCAGACTGATTGACATAGAAGATTCGAAACTAAATAAAAGAGCGCATAATATTTTATTAGCTTTGGAATTTTAAGCGCATATTAAATCTCACACCATGCGTATTGCCTTTTTTTTAGATCAATCTTTTCCACCAGACTCAAGGGTCGAGAATGAAGCGTATTCATTGATCAAAGCTGGTCATGAGGTTCATTTATTCTCACTTAACTATAGGAATTTGAAACCTCCGAAAGAGGAGGTCAATGGGATTAAGATTTATCGAGAAAAAGCAAGTAAATGGCTATATAAGTCCTCTGCTCTCGCATATGATTGGAGTTATTTTCATGGTCAAATTAAAAAGCCAATTCGTCAATTCATTAATGAATTGCAGCCTGATGCACTACATGTTCATGATATGCTTATCGCTAAAGCGGTCATGGATGTTAATGACTTGCACTTTAAGCTGCCACTAACATTGGATCTGCATGAGAACAGACCTGAGATCATGCAGTACTATCCTCATCTAAAGAAGTTTCCTGCTAAGTTCTTAGTGAACATTGATCAATGGAAAGAGGCTCAACTAGAACTGATCAAAAGAGCTGATCATGTGATAATGGTTACTCCTGAGGCAATAGAGATAGCAATTAATCAAACAGGAGAGTCATTAGATAAATTCATCGCTGTGCCTAATACCATTAGCCCTGATATCTACTGGAATTATCCGATTGATAATAAAGTAGTAAGGAAGTTCAAAAAAGGCTTCGATATAGTATATGTTGGAGATACGGGTCTTAGGAGAGGAACTGATACTGCAATAAGAGCCATGCAATTGGTAGCAAGGGAAATTCCGGAAGCACAGTTGGTGCTTGTTGGCAAAAGCACAGAGGACATATACCTCAAAGAATTAGTCGGTCAATTGGGGTTAAGTGCTCACGTGCTTTTTGAAGGATGGAAAGATGTATCACTGTTCCCTTCTTATATTCAAGGAGCTGAAGTATGTATTTCGCCTTTGCATAGAAACCTGCATCATGACACTACTTTGGCTAATAAGCTTTTTCAATACATGGCAGGAAGTAGGGCCATCGTAGCAAGTGATTGTCCTTCACAAAGAGCAGTATTGGATGAGACTCAAGCCGGACTCATTTTTGAGGCAGATAACCATGAACAACTAGGCAATTTGCTGATTTCACTCTATCAGAATCCTGCTAAATCAAGAATTCTGGGAGAGAACGGTCTAAAGGCAGTTCAAACAAAATACAATTGGGAGGAAACCTCCAAGGCTCTCTTAGATCACTATGAGTGATTTTAGTCTTTTTTTAGACTGACATAAACACTTACCAAGAAAAGCAGAAGCGTAAGAATACTAAACACTTGCATAATGGCACTTCCCACAGTGTAGATTTTAGGTTCAAATCTAAATTCAATGGTATGTTGACCAGCGGGAATATTTAAGGCTCTCAATATGTAATTCGCTCTAAGCATATCTACTTCTTTTCCATCAATAGTTACTATAAATCCTTTAGGATAGTGGATCTCTGAAAACACAGCGAATCCATCTCCAGTATTGGTTGACTGGTATTTCCAATAGCCCGGATGGTATTCTACCAACTCTATAGAACCATCTGTAGATGTACCAATATTTAAGGGAATTTCATTTTGATTAACTATTGCAGTTATACTTGGTGTATTTAGGTTTTTCGTACCATTAAACTCACCATCTGCATCATTCACTTTATAGAGTTCACCAACAAACCAAGCTGAGCCAAGAGCTCTAGGATTCGACATTACATCTTGTCCTCTAGGTTGAATGATTAACTTTGTGTTCATCATATTTAAAAGCGGGGTGGAGCTAAAATCAGGTATGCCACCGTTTCTTACATTTTGTGCAACACTTGTGAATTCCTGAATGATCCCATTGTCGATAAGTTCTTGATATCTTCTAATTCTTGCACCATGGTAGCCATGGACTAGATGATGATGATATGACGAAACTGCATTATAGAAATTCGCTCCTGCATCCATTGTCCGATCGCCTAAATCCTGATTTTCCAAAATAGATCGGTTCGCAGGTTTCATAGCAAAGGAATTGGATCGAAACGAACTGCTATAATTATTATCCGATAAGAATCTATTACTTACAATGATCACTTCTGAGATACCGATCCCTACAACACTTAGAACGAAAACGGTTCTTTTTACTTGCCCTTTCATGTGTAAGAATAGAACTAGTGCAAAAACAGAAATAAATCCGAATGCCCTTAATGTGTCTGCTATAAACAAGCTCTTACGATCGGCTTTGACAATTCTAGCAATCTCTTGAGGAAGCTGTGAATCGATGCCGCTTCTAAAACTAAAAAATGCTCCGGCAAAAACAGCAAGTAGTAATGCCAGCCCGGCAGTAGACCCTAGTGCGATCAGAAATTTCTTTTGGAGATCTTTATTCCATTTAAGGCTAACTAATTTCTCTAATCCCAACATGCCTAATAGAGAAATTGAAAATATAGGAAGGACCATAGTAAAAGTCACAGATCTGAATTTATTATAACCAGGGAAGTAATCGAATAAGAAGTTATTGAACCAAGGTAAATTACGTCCATAGCTTAGGAAAATACCCAACACTGTAATAGTCAAAAGCCAGATCACATACTTTCTTTCAACAAGAATACAACCTAAGACAAATAGAAATACCATGATGGCTCCTGCATAGTAGGTTGTAGGAGATTCTTTTCCCCAATAGGTGGGCACCCCATTTAAGTACTGTTGTATCTGAACCTGATTCGCTCCATTTTTAATAAGGAAATCAGCTAATTCTGAATCTGCAGGGAATGGACCGTTTCCTCCAAGGGCATTAGGTATAAAGAGGGTGAAAGGGTCCCAGATTCCGTTAGAATATTGGAATGCATAAGTAGACGAAAGTCCGTCTTCATTCATTTCATCATCTACTTGCTGTGTTAATTCAGAAGCTCCTCGGTTGGAGTATTTCCCATACTCATAAGTAGCATAGAACTCACCGAAAAATGTACCAATTGCTAGAACGGCCGCTAATACCAAGAGCCCTAGCCTTTGGGTAAATACTCTTAGCTCGCCACTTTTGAATGCGTAGATCAACTGGATCAAACCATAAACCCCTACTAAAAAAGCTAAGTAATAGGTGATCTGCAGGTGGTTAACCCGAAGCTGCATTGCTAATGCCAAAGTGGTTAAACTAGCGCCAAGCCATTTATTTCTGCTAAAACATAAGTGTATACCACCCATAACCATTGGGATAAAGGAGACAGCCGAGATACGGGCATTATGGCCAGCAGTTAAGCCAATGATATTGTAGGAAGAAAGACCAAAGGCTACAGATCCAATTAAGGCCAAATAAGGATTCACCTTGAAGCATAAAAGCATGATGTAGAAAGAAACCATACTGATAAAAATGATTCGAACAGGATGAGGTAATCCTAAAGCGTAGATAGCATGTGTGTATTTGATCAGCTGGTTGCCCCATTTAACACTGATCAAGTACGCAGGCATTCCGCCAAATATGGAGTTCGTCCAAAGACCTTCTTCACCAGTTTGATTTCTATATTCTACCAATTCTTGAGCACTAGCTTCCCATTGAACAATATCACTTTGGTTTAAACTTTGATCATCAAAAAAAACCGGATTAAAGAATGAAACAGTGATAATTAGAAAAATTCCAACAGCTAATAAGTGTGGTAAAACGTCCTTGGCAAAGTTGATCTTCTTCATTAGGGATTGTCAGTTTAGCTCACAATATCCTCATAAGGTGTAGAATAGAAAAGTATAAGACTCAATTTGTCTCTTTAACTCTTTTGAATGGCTTTTTAAGACCATAAAAATGGCTATTTTTGCAATCCAAAATCCAGAAGAAGCATGTTCGAAAATTTAAGCGGGAAGTTAGATAGGGCTTTTAAGACCTTAAAAGGTCAGGGACAGATCACAGAGATCAACGTTGCAACTACGGTTAAGGAAATTAGAAGAGCCTTGATCGATGCTGACGTTAACTATAAAGTAGCGAAAGATGTCACAGATGGCATCAAAGAAGAAGCCTTAGGCAGAGATGTACTTATTTCAGTATCTCCAGGTCAGTTGCTCATTAAGATTGTTAATGAGAAGCTAACTGAAATGATGGGGGGTAAAAAGGTGGACATGACCCTTGAAGGTGATCCTGCAGTTATCCTTATCTCAGGTCTACAAGGTTCTGGTAAAACTACATTCACCGGAAAGCTAGCACGAATGCTCAAATCCCAAGGCAAGCAAGTATTGTTAACTGCCTGTGATATCTATCGCCCAGCTGCGATCGATCAGCTGAAGGTGCTAGGTGAACAAATAGATGTAGAAGTTTATGCTGAGCCAGAGAACAAGAATGCCAAAGAGATTGCACAAAATGCAATCAAACATGCCAAAGCAAATGGCAAGAAAATTGTTATTGTCGATACTGCTGGTCGTTTAGCGGTTGACGAACAAATGATGCAAGAGATCGAGGGTTTGAAGAGTGCTTTGAATCCATCTGAAACATTATTTGTGGTCGATTCAATGACAGGTCAGGATGCTGTAAATACAGCCAAGACCTTCAACGAACGTTTAAACTTTGATGGTGTAGTACTAACCAAACTAGATGGTGATACTAGAGGTGGTGCCGCCCTATCCATTAGAAGCGTTGTAGACAAGCCTATCAAGTTTATCTCTACTGGTGAGAAAATGGAGGCTATTGATGTCTTCCACCCAGATAGGATGGCCAATAGAATCCTTGGAATGGGTGATGTGGTATCCTTGGTAGAAAAAGCTCAACAGAGTTATGATGAAGACGAGGCGAAGAAACTCAATAAGAAAATCCGTCAAAATAAATTCGATTTTGATGATTTCCTTTCTCAATTGGAGCAGATCAAAAAGATGGGTAACCTAAAAGATCTAATGGGTATGATTCCAGGAATGGGTAAAGCCTTGAAAGGACTAGATATTGATGATGATTCATTTAAACCCATAGAGGCAATCATTCGATCTATGACCAAAGACGAGAGAGCTAATCCTGAATTGATGAATGGAAGCCGTAGAAAACGGATTGCAGATGGTTCAGGGACTTCAATTCAAGAAGTGAATAACTTAATGAAGCAATTTGGAGATATGCGAAAAATGATGAAAATGATGAATAAGACAGGAGGGAAGCGTGCTATGCAAGCCCTTTCACAAATGGGTGGTAAGAGATAATCTGCGAACAATAAAAACTGTGAAGAAATAACTAGTCCTCCTCAAGCGAGGACTTTTTTATTGGGTGAAGTTTTTTAGATAATAAAGTTGTTACTCTTCATCTGTCGCTGGCTTAGCTACTAAACCTCTAGCTTCTTTATAAGATTCCCATTTGACCCAGGCTAACTGATTGTCATAATCATAGGTTTGGAAAGTTAACTTAAAGCGATGTCTGTCATCATCAAAGTAGCGAATGTCATTAGCGGCAAACGTCATGGTGCTATCCATCTTTTTATTGACCACATATTCTATATCGGTTTCTTCTCTTTTCCACTTTAAAGTGTAATAATCAATGTTTTCATTAATGCGAAGTTTACCATTCTTTTTAACCAATACTTTTTCGTTCTCTAAAATCTTTTTATTGTGATAGTCGTTAATAAGAATCTTCGCAGCACCATATTTATTTAAGAATTCATGAGACTTATCTTCTCTGAGGTAAGCTTGAATCTTTACTAGAAGGCTATCAATAAAATAAAGATTGATGTCATCGATGAAGTAAGATTCAGCCAAATAATCTATTCTATCTAATCTATATATGGTGAATTCATCCGTATAGAATTCTCCGAAGTGTTTAAACACCCTAAGGTCGAGGTCATCCATGTGTTGATTTAGTTCCAAAGAAGCGAACTGGAATTGGTAATTAGGCATATCAATGAAAACCCTTGTCTTTGGCTCTTTCTTGATCTCTTTAACCTCGGGAAGAGGTTCTTTTTTTTCCGGTTCTTTCTCTGGGGCAGAACAGCCTATTATTGCTAAGCTGAATAGGGCTAGGAGATATTTTATGGATTTCAAAACTAAATCTTTCGTTAAAGAAAAAGGATATGCACAACAAAAGCAAATCCCTTACTTTGAAATAAGTAGGTGAATGATATTGTTCAAATCATCTTCAGAAGGATCAGTCAGACTCAGTTGTGGGTCAACTTGATGAGGGTTGTGGTTTTGCTTATGCGATTCCCAAACATGGGCAAGGTACCAAGAGGCTTCATCTCCCCAGCGATTTTCATGGTTCCTTCTAGCTTTGAATGTGGCTTCATCTATCAAGAGTTCAATGATCAGGTGGGCTTTGCTACAATGTTCTTTAGAATGGCATACAAAGATCCCTTCAGCTATTACATAGTTATATTCCGATAGGCTCTTATCTAAAAAACGATACCATTTATTCCAATCTACTGATTTTGGATGTTCCCAATCTACTCTATCTCTTACGGTAGGAATTTTAGATTCAGGCTTTACAAAATCATCCTGATCCAAATGAACGGCATTATCAAGCCTTTGGCATAAAGAGGTTGCTAAGGAAGATTTCCCAGACCGACTGACACCAGCAATTAAAATAAGATAGCCCATAAATAAAAAAGCCCTGACGTTACCGGCAGGGCTTCAATTTAAATCATTTTCGCTATTTGTACATAACTGCATCAACAGCTTCTAAGGTTCGCTTCACATTTGGAAGGATGGCTTCTATTAGAGTAGGAGCATATGGTAAGGGTAAGTCCATACTGTTCACTCTTTTGACAGGTGCATCTAGGTAGTCAAAAGCATCTTTCTGAATATTGAAAGCAATATCGGCAGAGATAGAGGCTAATGGCCATGCTTCTTCCACAACCACAAGTCTATTGGTCTTTTTAACAGATTCAACGATTGTAGCGTAATCTAGAGGTCTCACAGATCTAAGGTCGATCACTTCTGCATTAACACCATTCTTAGCCAATTCTTGAGCTGCTTCGTTCACTACCTTCATCATCTTACCAAATGACACAAGTGTTACGTCAGAGCCTTCTTTAACGATATGGGCCTGACCAATTGGTAGCAAATATTCTCCTTCAGGCACTTCACCTTTGTCTCCATACATTAACTCAGATTCCATAAAGATCACAGGATCTTCATCTCTGATAGAAG
>Ga0209653_1001606_pt1 | contig 17856 bp, 11 predicted proteins | sample SaaInl6LU_22_DNA_FD_184644 | JGI IMG/M metagenome (GOLD analysis project Ga0209653, IMG submission 184644) | Marine microbial communities from expanding oxygen minimum zones in the Saanich Inlet - ESP_116LU_22_DNA (SPAdes) (version 2) | ecosystem: Environmental > Aquatic > Marine > Intertidal...
ACAGAATGGGCTAAAGAAACTGGTGAATGGAAAAAAATTGTACAAGCCTATTTAGCTTGTATTAGTTATATAGATTACGAACTAGGAAGAGTGCTAGACGCTCTTGAAGATAGTGAGCATGCAGATAACACCGTTATTGTTTTATGGTCTGATCATGGCTATCGCTTAGGTGAAAAAGGAACCTTTGCAAAGCACGCCCTATGGGAAACCGCAACCAAAGCACCATTGTTTTTTGCAGGGCCCAATTTACCTAAAGGAAAGAAAATTGATGCTCCTGTTGAAATGTTATCTATTTATCCCACTTTGCTAGAATTGAGTGGACTGCCTATTTATAGAAGAAATGAGGGGGGAAGTTTAGTAAGTATGATGCTGGCAAATAAAGGAATAAAAGAGTCTTCGGAATGAACAATCACGCCGTAAAAAAAGACTGTTTTCGATACATTCAATATGAAGATGGTACTCAAGAATTTTATGATCATAAGGTTGATCCTAATGAGTGGAATAACGAGGCTAGTAATACTAAATATGCTAGTAAAATTGAAGAATTAAAAAAATATTTGCCTAAGGATACTGCAAAATGGGATGCGAAATCAAATTATACTTTTCAACCTTATTTTGTAAATCAAAAAAAACGGGTAAATGGTAAAGGAGTGAAGCCTGTAAAAGTAATAGGAGCAGACAGGTAAAAGAATAAATTTATCAATTATAAAGACATAGAACTATATATTTACTAGTTGATAGTAGAGTCTTAAGTTTATTCAGGGGTAAACTCTATCTGAATCAATTCGCAACTTACATTTGTTCGATCCATGCCCGACACTTTAAATAGGGCATTAAAATAAGTTATACTATCAGGTAAATGAGTGTAAAATTCCTTAAGTTGCTGTTTATTAGTTAGTTTTTTGCATAAAGAAACAACACCAATGTCATGGTTTGATGCTATAAATAAGGCTTTTTTATTGTTGTCGAGTTTCATGAACGACAACAGTTATTGCTAAAAAGTGGGATGAATAAAATTGAATTTTAAGTACTAATTATGGTTTCAGGCCGAATCAGAGGGGATCTAAATAGCTAAAGTAACAGTTGTATTAAAATAAAAATTTACTAGCTAATGTTTAATTAAATTTAAGTGATTTCATAATGAAAAAACAAGTAATTATTGCATTAATATCTGTGCTAAACTTTTTTCTGGTTAATGAATCAGCAAAAGCACAAGAGCGACCCTTCATCTGGGTGACTCAAAGCGAGCGAGAAGATATTCTTGAAAAAATCGAGAATCAGCCATGGGCGGCTTCACTCTATAACAGTTTTTTACAACGATTGGATGTCGAGTTTTCGCAACACCAAAAAGATCTCCATGCATTTTTGATGAGCATGCCGCTTAATGTTGAGGCTGCCACACCAGGGATGTCACCACCTTTGAAAGTAGTGGATTATAAGAGTAGAGATGGAAGAAAAATGGCGAAACTTCACAAGCGCTATTTGCAAGTGGCTATCGATTGTGGCATGGTCTATTACCTTACACAGGAAGAAAAATACGCACAGTGCGCCCTCGATATATTAAATGCTTTTGTAGTTGGTCTAAATCAGCTATCCCTCGATGAAAACACGAGTATTGGTGGTTGGTTATATACAGGAGGGCAACATTTGCGTGAAGCACGTGAGATAGGGGCTCTGGTACCAATGATTTACGATTTTGTAAGCCCATTTATCAAAAAAGGGGGAAAGCCATACGATTTAGGTTCTCATGCAAGAGTTGAATTTCCTCACGAAGAAGCTCAAAATGTGTTTCGAAACTATGTGGAACTTGCCATTGAAAGGGGACATATAGGATCAAACTGGAGTGTATTGGAGTCGCCAAGCATGGTGCAGAATTTGTTGGCATTGGAGGATGAAAAGGAACGTATTGAATTTTTGAAAGTCTATCTTACCGAAGGCAGTGACAATCAGGATCCACTTACTGTAATTGCAAATAATTTCCAAAAAGAAGGAGATGTATATCCTGAAACGTCACAGTATTCCAGTGGTGTGGCATCATTGACAACATATTTACTAACAATCCTTACAAAATATGATCCCTCACTTCAACTGGGGAAGAAATATATAAACATACCAATGGCGCTGTCTCGATGGGAGGATATGAAATATCCTAATGATGAGATTGTGGTCTTTGGCGATGGCCATAGATATGGGGGGACTGATTATACGGATTGTGAGGTTGCCTATTATTTGGGGAAAATTGAAGGCCTAAAGAAATTAATCGATAAAAATGGACGTCTTATAAATACTGCAATAATGGCAGGTAATTATGAGCGAGGACATCTTGGAGATAGACCACTTGATCAACATCCCTATTTTGAACCATTAAGTTTGCTTTGGTTTTCAGATAATATTGAAGGAGATATTGAACTTATTGAGAAGCCAAGAACCGATAATTTCCGTCATGCATCTTTATTTCTTCAACGAAATTTGAGCGAGACAAAAAAGCCCGAAGATGGTTTGATGTGTTTTGTTGGTGGTGCCCACATGGTACATGGTCATGCCAATGGAATGAACATGGAGTTGTATGGCAAGGGGTATGTTTTGGGAGTTGACCAAGGTCGTGGTAGATACCAGACAAAATTACACGAAAACTATTCCCGCCTCTTTGCAGCCCATAATACTGTTATTGTAAATGGTAGTTCACAAAGCGAAGGTGGATGGGTAAACTTAGGTATAAATTCGGTTCAGCTTAAGTGTATGGAGCCAATGCCAAAGGAGGAAGCGGTTTCACCATACCACTCGTTTACACAAACCAGTTTTGTAGATGATAAAGGTGATTTGGCCGAGGCTGTTCAGCAACGCACCATGGCATTGATACGAACATCACCAACTACCGGATATTATGTAGATATATTTCGTTCAAAATCAGAATTGCAAGATGAATATCACGACTACCTATATCATAACATTGGCGACCAGGTAGAATATCTGAATGAAGACATACAACTGATTTCTACGCCCGAAAGGTATATGGAAAATGCACATGATCCCTGGATTCAAAATCGGCAATACCGTCATCCTGGCTGGCACTATTTCGAAAATGTCCATTCTTCATCAACTTATTCGAAAGATGTAAAGGCTCGCTTCTCTGCTGAAAAATTGGGTAAAGAACACATCTATATGAATATGTATATCCCGGGTGAAGAAAACAGGGAATATACAAAAGTAAAGGCTCCACAAACTTTTGAAGCTCCTAAACCTTACCAGAATAAATCTACTCCAACTATTGTTATTCGCAAAGAGGGTGAGGCCTGGGAAAAACCATTTGTTGTAGTTTATGAACCATATAAAGGATCAATAGAGAATAGCAGTATTCAATCTGTTGAAAAAATCCAGCAAAAAGGAATATATCTGGGGGTAAAAGTGACCAGTAATACAGGAACTCAAACATTGGTTCAATACATCATTACCAAGGAGAAGAAGAAAGTATTTAAGGACAAGAAGTTGGGGCTAACTTTTTCAGGAACCTTTGCCATCATCACCACCGATGCAAACGGGAACGCTTTGAATATATACATGGGAGAGGGAACAAAGCTTAAATACAAGAATGTTTCTATTGAAGCAAAAGATCAAGCTCTTGGGGCATATCTTGACTTGAGTGTTGATCCCCCAATATTTAATTGCAATGTTAAAGGAGGTGCAACTTTTTCGATTGATTAAGAACTAAAATGAATACTATGATTTTTTGAGCAAGTTTACTTTTTATCTTTCACTTACACAATTAGATAAATACAAAAAAACATAGCCTCAAAAATTAAAAATATAAAACTTAATACAGAAAAGATTAACAATAGAAGTCAGAAATCTGACGAAATCATACACTAAACGTTGTGTTTTAAACTAAAAAAGAACTTGTGCCAGTAAATAATATTATTCCAAAATGTAATTATAATAATAGACCAAAAAATAGATAAACTAAGATTATTTAATACACAATTTTAAAAAATGAGAAAGTATATAACTATAATGCTATTAATTTCGGTTTTGTTTGCTAGCTGTAATCAAATTAAACAAAAGAAAACCACTATAAAGCCTAATGTAGTAATCATATTTATCGATGATGAAGGTTACGGAGATGTAGGGTGTTACGGAGCCACAGGATTTCAAACACCAAATCTTGATCAAATGGCAAGTAAGGGAATGAAGTTTACAAATTTCTATGCTGCTCAGCCCGTTTGTAGCTCATCAAGAGCAGGACTTTTAACAGGTTGTTATCCTAACCGAATAGGTTTTTCGGGAGCATTATTTCCATTTCATAAAATTGGTCTTAATTCTGATGAATTGACAATCGCTGAAATGTTTAAAGAACAAGGTTATGCAACTGCTTGCTTTGGGAAATGGCATCTGGGCTGGCAAAAGGAGTTTTTACCCTTGCAGCATGGTTTTGATGAATTTACGGGACTACCATACTCAAACGACATGTGGCCAAATAGCAACGTAAGCGGAGAGCAATTACCAAAAGATAAAGGACGAGGAAACTTACCTAAATTGCCGTTGATTGAAGGTAATGAAACCATTGAATACATCACAAGTCTTAAAGACCAGGATAAACTTACAACCCTTTATACTGAAAAAGCTGTTGATTTTATAAACAGAAATGCAAAAGATCCTTTTTTCCTGTATGTTCCGCATACTATGGGACATATTCCTCTTGGTGTATCCGATAAATTCAGGGGTAAAAGTGAACAGGGATTGTATGGTGATGTGATGATGGAAATTGATTGGTCGGTAGGTGAAATAAGCAAGGCCTTAGAGAAAAATAATTTAATCGATAATACCATTCTGATTTTTACATCTGACAACGGCCCCTGGTTAAATTTTGGAAATCATGCAGGCTCATCTGGTGGACTTCGTGAGGGAAAAATGACAAGCTGGGAAGGCGGACAAAGGGTTCCTTTTATAATTAGATGGCCAGGAAACACACCCGAGGGGACTGTTTGTAATAAATTAGCATGTGCCATTGATATACTCCCCACTGTAGTCTCAATTACAAAAGGTAAATTATCCGACAATAAAATTGATGGCATTGATATTACTTCACTCTGGAAAGGTGATTTTAAATCAGAGCCTCGTGAAACGATACTTTATTATTTCGGTAAAAATAATCTGAACGGCGTACGTAAAGGGAATTGGAAACTTGTATTGCCGCACAAGTGGAAATCGTACAATGCACAACCGGGTAATGAAGGAAAAGGAGGCAAAAAAACAGCAATGGAAATTGAAACGCCTGAACTTTATAATATGATGCGGGATCCGGGCGAACAATATAATGTTATTGAATCTTATCCCGAGAAAGTGAAAGAACTGATGATAGTAGTTGAGGAAGCCCGCAAAGAACTGGGAGACCTGAATGTTGGAATTGAAAAGGGAGAAGGAAACAGAGAAATTGGCAAATTAAAAAATTAAAATCTTAATACAATGATAAAATTAAAGGTTTTCACTTTATACTTTGTATTTTCTTTATTAATTGTAAGTTACAATGTAAAGGCACAAGATAATACCAAACCAAATATTATTCTTATAATGGCCGATGACCTTGGCTATGAAACCATTGGCGCAAATGGTGGGAGTTCCTATAAAACTCCCGAAATTGATCGTATGGCAACAAACGGAATGCGCTTTGAACATTGTTACGCCCAGCCGCTTTGCACCCCAAGCAGAGTGAAAATAATGACCGGAATTTATAATGTGCGAAATTATGGCCGGTTTGGGAAACTGCATACAAGTCAAACTACTTTTGGACACTTATTTAAAGATGCCGGCTATGCTACTTGCATTACAGGTAAGTGGCAACTGGGGAAAGACCCGGCCAGTCCTCAACAAGCCGGATTCGAAAAACATTGCCTGTGGCAGATTCGGGAAGGAAAAACGGACTCTACCGGGAGAGACAATCGTTATCCAATGCCGACATTGGAGATTGACGGAAATTTGAAAACTTATGCCGAAACAGATTATGGTCCGGATATAATAAGTGAATATGGTCTGGATTTTATAGAAAAAAGCCATGAGGATGGAAAACCCTTCTTATGGTATTACCCAATGGTTCTAACGCATTGCCCATTCAGTGCAACACCCGATTCTCCAGAATGGATGAAAGACGACTCTACTGTAATGACCTACAAAGGACAAGCTCATTATTTTGAAGATATGGTTGAAAAAATGGATAAAATAGTCGGAGAAATAAATCATAAACTGGAAGAATTAGGCATTCAGAACAACACAATAGTTATTTTTACCGGCGACAATGGAACTGATACTCCCATAGTTTCTGTATTGAACGGCCGGGAAGTTGCAGGAGCAAAAGGTAAAACCACTGATGCCGGAACCCGCGTACCCTTAATTGTAAAATGGCCTAACACCATAAAAGCGAATTCCATAAATGAAAACTTGATTGATTTCAGCGATTTTCTACCTACCGTATGCGAAGCAGCAAGCATAAAAGTGCCAGATAATTTGGATATTGACGGACATAGCTTTTTCCCACAACTGGTTGGTGAAAAAGGAGATGCCAGAAAATGGATTTATTGCTGGTATTCAAGAACCGGAAAAGACAGCCAAGCAAAAGTGTTTGCTCGAAATCAACAGTACAAATTATATGAATCGGGTGAGTTTTATGAAGTTCCAAATGATGATAAAGAGAAAAATACTTTTGCAGGAGAAATCATTTATAAAACTGATGTAGATGTTTTTGATACGATTACTCATATAGATTTAGGTAATGTAAATGAAGGCATCACAGAATTATATATTAATGGAGCTAAAGTAGGAAAACATTGGTATGGAAAAGCAGTGTATTCAGTTGCAGATTTTCTAAAAAAAGGACAAAACACTATTGAAATTAGATACACTTCTGTTTTGGCAAATTATTGTATGTCTTTAGATAATAAAATGACAAATAGATGGACCAGAACTTATAAAAAAAACGGAAAAATTTCTATTGGTTTAGAGGGACCAATAAAACTTTTACATTATAAATAAAAAACTTTTAAATGAATTTATTCTCAAAGATTACAACAGTTGTTATGGTGATAGTACCATTTTTACTAGTTTCTCAAACTAAGAAAGAAGAAAAATCAAAACCCAATATCGTACTTATTTTTGCTGATGATTTGGGGTGGACAGATGTAAGTACAGGAAATACAAACAAAGGGAATGGTTCTAAAATTTACGAAACGCCTGTAATAGATAAATTAGCAGCGCAAGGCATGTCTTTTACCAATGCCTACACCAATCAAAATTGTGCACCATCAAGAGCAGCATTAATTAGTGGTCAATATGCAACAGGACTAGATAATCAGGTCTATAATGTAGGTTCATTAAAACGACAAGACAAAAGAACCAAAGGATTTCCTAATGTGCTTATTGAGCCGTTCAAACAAAAAAGAGTAATTGCAGAAGACGGAATTAATATTTTTGATGTATTAAAAACCCAAGGCTATCAAACGGCATTCGTAGGGAAAAGCCATGGGACACCTCATCCTTTAAAGGGTGATTTTGGAATCGATTTAGCAGCAGATATTCATCACATTATAACAGCTCCAGTTAATGGAAAAAGAACAAATTCGTATTACTTGGCGCTTAATTCTGATAAAAAAGGATGGACCTTTGATTCAGAATTTGTGGATGAATTGGCAACTCCTTATGATGATGAATATATCAATACTATTTTAAAACCTTATCACGCTAAAGCAGATGTATCTCTTTTAAAAGGTACGCCAAAACACCTTACAGATGCTATTGGAGATTTTTCGGTAAATTATATCAAAGAAAAGGCAAATGACGAAAACCCCTTCTTTTTATACATTCCTTTTCATGCAGTACATACTAAGGTTATAGGTAGAAAAGATTTGACTGATAAATATTTAAAAAGAGGTTTAAAACCAAGAGTAGCAGAATATGCATCCATGATTGAGTTGTTAGACCAAAATGTTGGAAAAATAAATAATGCTTTAAAAGATCCAAATGGAGATGGTGATTTTTCTGATGATATCACCAACAATACCATTTTCATTTTTTATTCAGATAATGGTGGTTTAAGAGAAAATAATCCGTTAAAAGGTAGAAAAGGAAAATTGACTGAAGGAGGTCTTAGAGTGCCTTTAATTTTTAGATATCCAAATGTAATTCCTAAAAATACAAAAACGAATCAAGCTGTGCATTGTATTGATTTTTTACCAACTTTCGCAGATTTAGTTGGTGTAGATATAACTAAACTTAAAAAGAAAGATGGAAGTAAACCGAAATACGATGGAGCCTCTTTTGCTAAAGTTTTAAAAGGAAAAGCAAATAGAATTTCTAGAGAAAATTTGTTTTGGCACTTGCCCGGCTATATGGACAAACGTTTTTCACCTTCAACCTTAATTCAAAAGAGAGTTGGAAACGAATATTACAAGCTATTTTATTTTTATGAAACCGAAGAATTTGAAATGTATAATATCACAAAAGATATTTCAGAAAAAAGAAATATTTTAGAGAATCCTACTGCTGCAGAAGTAGAAATAGCTCTCAAGATGAATGCAGCTATGTTGGCTTGGTTAAACAACAACAAAGCACCTACAGGAACTTGGGTGAGAAATGGTGAAAAAGTACCTTACCTTAAAGTAAATGGAGTAAAAAAATACGTAAAATAAACGTAAAGAAAATTTGTGTTTTCTTATGAAAAAGAAGATAATTTATAACATTTGTTTCTATTCTTTTCAATAAGAAATTATCTGTAAGTCAACTAAACAATACCCTTAACAATTAGTAACTAGTTCATTTCTAATTGTACACCTTAAGATTCGATTAAAAAAAAATGGTGTAATGCATAACTTAAAACTACAACATTAAGAATAGTGTTATTTTAGGTTTTTAGTTTTTATAATGATACCACAGGATGCTTTAGAGTTTAAATACGAGTATCTTGCGTTAAGTTTTTATAAACCTATAATTTTTACTAAAAGAGTTTTTGAAGATATGAAGTTAAGATTGTTAGTATTTGTTTTTTTAGTGGTATGTAAAGTCAATGCACAAGAGTATCCTTTTAATTTGCCTAATGATATTGAGGCATCAATTAATTTGAATACCAGTTCTCAAGAAACGTTTAATAATTTATTATTAGGAACAAATATTCATCATTTTTCGTCTACTAAAGAAAAAGATTTTATTAAATTATTTAATCCGATTTCGGTTAGGTTTCCTCATGGTTTATGGGCCAATTGGTACGATTGGAGAAGAGACGTGTCTCGAGTTTTTGGAGAAGAGGAATTTGAATACAAGCAAGGGGTTAATGAAAAACCTAAAATGGAAAAGATAGGTTTATTAGCAAATTTAAAAATTTTTGATAGAGGTAATATTAAAGTAGGTATTGATGGCTTAACTTCATTAAACACTGAAAGAAAATTGAATGCAGGAAATGGCTATAGCATGATGTGGACCTTTAATATGAGTGCCGATGGACCAGATTTTAATAACGGTTGCCCTGAAAGTATTGCACGTTATCAAGACCTAATAAATCGAGGGTTTGAAGTTAAAGATATTGAAATGGGTAATGAAAACTTTTATCCCGGTCAACGTAGTTCAATTATTCCCAATTCAGAAGATTATGTAGCAAGAGCAAAGTCGATTTCTGCTGCTCTAAAAGCCAAAGATCCTAATATTCGGGTGTCTATACCTTTACTAAGGAGAGATAGTTGGGCTAACCCAAACTGGAATAGAGATTTAACGGTAGATCAATCTTATTTTGATGCAGTAACCATTCATACCTATGTGGGGTCAGACCCAGATAATTCAAGTAATAGTGACGATGCATTTGGTACTGCCTTAACCGCAAGAAAACATTTATTAGCTTCAATAACAGATTTTCCAAGAAAAGTGACAGATAAACCGGTTTGGTTAACCGAATGGGGGGTAAAATCAGGAGGACCTAATGCAGTATCAGCTTTGGGCGCTGTTGATTGTTATTTAATGATGAGCGAAAACCAAGATATTTTTGAACGTGCTAATTGGTTTAGTACCAATGGCAAGCTTAACTCAATGGTTGTTTGGGAAGAATATATTGATGGGCAAGGAAAAACAAAAGAAAGAATAAAATATCCTTTAGAAAAATCGTTGTTTGGTTCAGCTTATGAAATTACACGAGGTGTATTAGAAAATTCAGCATTAATAAAAAGTGAGGTAGAAGCTCCTAATCTTGTTGATGGGGTAAAGGCTGTAAGTGCAAGAGTAGCTTGGAAAAATGGCAAGGCGACAATTCTAGTCTTAAATTTAACAAATAAAAGTGTTCCTTTTACAATAAATATAGATGGAAAGGTATATAACGATTTCTTTGTGCATAAAGCCATGTCTTTTTCTTCTATGGACGAAGAAAGAGCTATTGCTTACAACGAAACTCCTTTAAGTTTAATTAAAGAAGGTAAAGACCAAGTTATGCTTCCTAAATTTTCTATAAATACTATAGAATTAAACACTATTGACACTTCTGGGGAACTACCTGCTAATAATTTTACAGTACAAACAACTAGCGAGAGTTGTGCTGGGAAAAATAATGGTAAACTAACAGTAAATGCTTTAATACAAAAAAATTATAAGCTTAAGTTTGATGGCAAAGATTATGATTTTACGAAAGCTATAGATATAGAAAATTTAACACCAAAAATTTACGAGTTTTGTATTACTATTAATGGAGAAGACTATGAACAATGTTATAACGTAACTATAGATTCTGGAAACTCACTTTATGGTAAAATAGCTTTAAATAAAGATAAAGCTGCTATTACTATACAGGGTGGAAGCGCTCCTTATTTTCTGTTCAAAAATGGTGATTTAATTATGACTACCCATCAAAAACAATTAGAACTAGATGTAACTCATGGAGATCAAATTGATGTAAAAGCAAAAGAGGCTTGCCAAGGGGTTTTGTCAAAAAAAATAAATATGCTAGAAAATATTTTAGCATATCCAAATCCATCACAAGGGAAATTTGATATCTTTATCCCTAAAAAACTAACAAATGTTAGCTTGCAACTGTTTAATTTATATGGACAGCTGATTTCAAATCGAAGTTACCGAGTTGTTGGGGGTAAAGTACATCTTGATATTTCAGATAAACCATCAGGAGTTTATTTTGTAAAATTAGGGTTGAACAGTGAGTCATTAATCAAGATTATAAAACAGTAATCACAAAATAATGAGCAAATCTTATTTGTTATTTTTAGGAGTTTTTATTTTTTTTTTGTTGGGATATACTCAAAAAAATATTATTGAAAGAAAAAAGGAATTAAAAAAAAATAACACTGTCTTAAAACCCAATATCATTTTCTATCTAGCAGACGATCAAGATGTATACGATTATGGTTGTTATGGTAACGAAAAGGTAAATACCTCAGCAGTTAATCGTTTGGCAAAAGAAGGAATGTTGTTTACCAACGCGTTTACCGCTCAGGCAATATGCGCACCAAGTAGATCGCAATTATTTACTGGGAAATATCCAGTAAAAAACGGTTGTTTTGCAAATCATACTGCAACAAGACCGACTATTGAGAGCGTTACAACCAGAATGAAAAACTTAGGCTACGAAGTTGTTTTAGCAGGTAAAAGTCACGTAAAACCCTCTAGTGTTTATCAATGGGATAAAGAATGGCTGCCTGTACCTAAAAAAGATGTACCAAGAGATTATATCCCTTTGGATAGTATAGAGACTTATTTAAAAAAAACGAAAAAGCCATTTTGTATGTTTATAACATCAAAATATCCACATGGTAAATATTTTGATGTAGAAAACCCCAAAGCAGAAGATATAAAATTTTATCCTTTTAACGAGAGCAAGAAGAATGATACAGCCTTCATCAAGAAAAAAGCAGGATACTATAGAAGTATTGAAGAAGACAATACGCAGATAGAAAAAGTGTTAGACTATGTTGATGAACATTTAGATGACAACACACTGTTTATTTATAGTGCAGATCATGGAGTTTCTGGGAAATTTACGGTAAAGGATATTGGTTTAAAAGTGCCATTTGTAGTACGTTGGCCTAAAGTCATCAAGCCAAATTCAAGGTCAAATCAGTTGATACATTATATAGATGTGCTACCAACATTTATTGAAGTTGCTGGAGGTAAATCGTCAGAAGATATAGATGGAAAAAGTTTTTTACCATTATTAGAAGGAAAAAATGTTGAAATTAACCAATATGTTTATGGTGTAAGAACCAATCAAAATATATTAAACTCAGAAGTTTTTCCATCAAGGATGATTCGTAATCAAAGGTATAAATATATTCGTAATTTTAATTCGTTAGAAGTAGTTGACCAGAATTTAACAGGAAAACCAAATGTAGATTACTTCATTAAAAGAGGAGCAAATGCATTTAAAAACGAACCTTTTGAAGAATTATACGATTTACAAAATGATCCTTTTGAAAGAAAAAATTTGGTTAATAATCCTGAGCTAAAATCGATAAAAGACAAATTAGTAAAAGATTTATTTAGCTGGATGAAATCTCAAAATGATTTTTTAAATAAAGAAAAAGGGAATATGCCTTTAATAACAGCTAAAGGAAAAAGAGGATTTAAATTAGATCAAGATACGCCAAGGCGGAAAATACCTGATTCTATAAAAAATACTTTAACTCAAGAAAATTACAAAATTATAAAACATTGGTAAAATAAAATATATGAAGATTTCCATAAAATTTTTAACACCATGCATTTTAATGAGTTTGCTTTTTATGTCATGTAAAGACGAGAAGAAAGGGAACATTGAAGCTGAAGAAAAAAAAAGAATGAATATCCTGTTCATTGCTGTGGATGATTTACGTCCAGAACTTAATTTTTACGGAGCAAAACATATAAAATCTCCAAATTTAGATAAGTTGGCAAGTGAGAGTTTAGTATTTAATAGAGCCTATTGTAATGTGCCTGTTTGTGGTGCTTCACGAGTAAGTTTACTTACGGGTGTTCGACCAACGAGACATCGCTTTATAAGTCATAGTACTCGAGCAGATACTGACGCTTCTGGTATAATATCCTTGCCAAAACTTTTAAAAGAAAATGGCTATACAACAATTTCTAATGGAAAAATATATCATTACAGCGATGATGATAGTTTAGCATGGCATAATAGATGGTTTCCTTCAGGAAATATTCGAGATTATCAGTTAGATAAAAATATCATTGAAAATGTAGGGTCTGGTCAAGCAAATGGTGGTGCAGTATCACATGAAATGGCTCAAGTACACGATACAACTTATTTTGATGGTAAAATTGCTCAAAAAGGAATCGTTGATTTGAGGGAGTTAAAGCACAGAAAAGAACCATTTTTTCTTGCTTTAGGTTTTATGAAACCACATTTACCTTTTAACGCTCCTAAGAAGTATTGGGATTTATACGATAGAGATAAAATAGAATTACCAGAAAGTTATGTGCAACCAAAAACAACTCCTAAAAAAGCATTCCATAAGTATGGTGAGCTTCGTCAATATAATAATATTCCTAAAAAAGGAGATGTCCCTGAAGCATTGGCAAAAGAATTGATTCATGGTTATTATGCTTGTGTGAGTTATATAGATGCACAAATTGGTTTGGTTTTAAATGAGTTAAAACGATTGGAGTTAGATGACGATACTATTGTAATTCTATGGGGAGATCATGGTTGGAATTTAGGCGATCATAAATTATGGTGTAAACACGTCACTTTTGATACAGCTTTAAGAACACCATTAATCATAAAAGTACCAGGCAAAACAAAGGGTCAAAAAACAGATGCCATTACAGAGTATATAGATATATACCCTACCTTAACAGAATTAGTAGGTATAGAAGCACCAAAAACAGTTGAAGGAAAAAGTTTCGTTCCTGTTATAAATGGACAAACTTCAAATAAAAATTGGGCAGTTAGTAAATTTAAAGATGCAGTTACTTTAATTAAAGGGGATTTGTTTTACACTGAATGGACAAATGATGATGGTGTTGCCTACGAACGTATGTTATTCGATCATAAAACTGATCCTTTAGAATTGGATAACTTAGCAGAAAAACCTGAATATCAAGAAAAAGTAAAAGAATTAGCAATTGAGTTAAGAACCAAATGGGGAAAAGATTTTCTAGTTAAACTTAATTCCAATTAAAATAAGCAATCATCAATGAAAATTTTTAGCACTATATTGTTCACTGCATTAGTATTGGCAAATTGTAGTTCTTTGAAACAAACAAAACAGCCAGAAAAAAAACAGCCTATTGTTATTCAATTTATTATTGATGGATTGATGAAAGATGCAGTAGAAACTGCAATTAAAGCTGGTGCAAAAAACCTAAAATACTTTGCAGATAATGGTGTTGTTGTAGATAATGCCTATTCTAACAGTCCTGTTGGCCGTGTAAAATTACCTGATGGAAGTGAGCCTTGGAGAGGCGCTTCACCACCAAATATTGGAATGCATACAGGAACCCATGTTTTTGAAAATCAAAATTTAGACGATATTTTCTTATCTGCTAAACGAAAAAATATAAGGTCAGTCTATGTTGGTGGGCATACCTTATATGATGTGTTTACGACTGCCAATTTTCACTATGCAGCAATAATACCCGACGAAAAAGTAGTAGCACTAGGTATTAAGCATATAAAAGAAGACGGTGTGAGATTAGTACGCTTACATTTACAAGAAATTAGAAGTTCTTGGAAAGGTCCAAGGAGTAAAACAGATTCAGAGTCGAAGTATATTAAGGCTATTTTAAATGCAGATGCTCAATTAGGAAAGTTGGTGGCATTTCTGAAAAATGAAGGTTTATGGGAGGATGCTTATTTTGTAATCTCTGCAGATCATGGAATGGGAACTCTAAGAAAAAGTAACCACCTTTCAGAGCAATTATCTTCTTGGAAAATCTATATGAATTTTTATGGACCAGGTGTAAAAAAAGGATCAACAATAGCTTATGCAGAATCACCTGATGTTGCTTTAATGACCAATCATTTTATGAGAGTACAACCGCTAAAAGGTTACACCACAGAAGTAGAATATCTTAAGAATTCAAAAACGACAGGTGTTTTTTTAAAGCATATTTTTGAAGGAAATTCTGATGAAGTATACCATCCAAAATGGATAAAAAGCTATTTAGATAACAATAAAAGTTCACCTCCTAATGATTATTTGCATTATCGAGAAGCAATGATTCGTTTTATAAATGAATAAATATTTAAAAGCAATGAAGTTTAAAATAATCTTTGTTTTACTGTTAGTATTCATTAGTTTCAAAAACTTTTCTCAAAAATTAGAACGCCCGTTTATTTTAGTTAAAAGTTCTGAACGAGCATCAATTTTAGAAAAAATAGACACGCAACCTTGGGCAAAAAGAATATATAAAGATTTAAAAACGACTACAGACAAACAAGTAAAACAGTTTTATAAAAATCAGAAAGCGTACCTTAAAAAAATGCCATTCAACTGGGCAAAAAAAGAGAACAATAAATTTCCCCCTTTTTATAAAACGGATCATATAGAAAAAGAAAAGCATAGAAATTTAGATAACGCGACAGATGAGGAATGGAAGCCTGCAGAATTACTAATTACCTATTTACAAGTTGCACTTAATTGTGGCGAGTTATATTATTTAACCCAAGAGAATAAGTACGCTTATGTGGCCAGTAGTATTTTGTATTCGTATATAAAATCGGTGCAACAATCAGAGGTTTCAGATTGGCATGGTAGAGGTGGTTGGTTGTTTCCTTATGATGGATTTAGAGAAGTTCGTGTTTTAGGGTACAGGTTGCCTTTAATTTATGACTTTATTCATCCATATCTTAAAAAAGATGGAAAATCTTTAGATATCATAAAATCTAAAAAAGTAAGTTTTCCTTTTCATGAAGCGCAAAATGTTTTTAAAACCTACGCAGATATTACCATAAATTATGGTCAAACAGGTTCTAATCATCCAGTTTTAGAATCACCAAGTTTAGTCTATAATGCTTTAGCTATGGATGATGAAGTAGAACGTGAAAAATTACTGTCTTACTTTTTAACAGAGAGTACAGCAAATCAAGATGCATTACCTGTAATGTATAAAAATTACAACAATAAAGGTGATATTTGGCCAGAGACTTCACAGTATCTAAATCACTCTACTTCAATTTTAGCAGAATTGTTATTGGTTGTAAATCGTTATAAGCCTTCTTTAAAATTAGGCGTAAAATATCCAAACATTTTACATGCTTTACCGAGGTTAGATTATTTTGTGTATCCTAATCATGAAATTATTCGTTGGGGAGATGGGCACAGACGTGCTCATGTACCATATCAAGCTTATGAAAATGCCTATGCTTTGGCTAAAATGGAAGGTTTATCAGAATTGCAAAATAAATTCTCTCCATTAATAAGTAGTGCCATTCAAAAAGGAAGTTATAAAAGAAATAGCATTCAAGCACTTTTTTGGTATCATGAAGATTTTAAAGAAACTTCAATTGATATACAATTGCCTAGAACAGATAGAGTATATCATGCAGGTATTATAATGCAACGTAATCTTAGTGAAAGTAATAATCCTAAAGATGGTTTAATGGCTTTTGTTGGTGGAGGTCATATGGTACATGGTCATGCAGAAGGAATGAATATGGAATTGTATGGAGAAGGGCAAGTACTAGGTGTAGACCATGGACGTAAAAAATATGGCAAAGATTTACATGAAAATTACTCTCGCATTTTCGCAGCACATAATACTGTTATTGTTAACGGAAGTTCTCAAGGAGAAGGAGGTTGGGTGAATTTAGAAATCAACAAAGTCAGAGCTATTGCTTTAGAGCCAGAGGTAAATCAAGTAGGGGTATCCCCTTATCATTCTTTTAGTCAAACAAGTTTTGAAGATGATAAAGGGAAGAAAGCAGAGGCTACTCAAGAGAGAACATTGGGTGTAATAAGAACCTCTCCAACTACGGGCTATTATGTAGATGTGTTTCGTTCAAAATCTAAACTACCAAATGAATATCACGACTATTTATATCATAATATAAGTGATAAATTAGTGTTTACGAATAAAGACTTACATCTTACAAAAACTCCAAATCGATTTATGGCAAATGCCAACAAAAAATGGATTCACAATAAACGATACAGAAATCCTGGATGGCATTTTTTTAGAGATGTACAAACATCAAAAATGTATCAAAAAGATGTGTTAGCTACATTTCATACAAAAAAAATAAAAGGAGGGGCTATTTTTATGCAATTACATATACCAGGCTTTCAAAATAGAATGTATACAAAAGTAAAAGCCCCTATAACTTTTGAATCACCAAAACCGTATCACAAATTACCAACACCAACATTAGTAATTCGCAAAGAAGGAGAAGCGTGGGAAAATCCATTTGTTGTGGTCTATGAACCATATCATAAAAAAGAAAAACCTTGTATTCAGTCGGTTCAAAAGTTAGAGCAAGATGGTGTATACAAAGGATTAAAAATTCAAAGTAACACTCCAAACGAGCATCTAATTCAATATGTAATTACACAATCTAAAGATCAAGTTTTTCAAAATAAAGAGATTTATTTTAAAGGAACTTATGCCGTAATTACTTTGAATAGCAATAAAAATTTAAAAAGTATTTATATTGGCGAAGGAGAAATATTAGCATATAAAAATGAAAAAATTTCAACAGATTCATCAAAAGCATTCTTTAAAAAGTATCATTAAGACTGCTTTTATAAGTCTAATTGTATTAATTGTGTGTTGTGCCTGCAAACACCAACAAATCCAATCAAAGACTTTGCTTTTTGTGGGAAGTTTTACAGATAAAAAACCTGGACAAGGTATTTACGTGTATGAATTTGATGATCAAACTGGTAGAGC
>Ga0209653_1001609_pt1 | contig 17826 bp, 9 predicted proteins | sample SaaInl6LU_22_DNA_FD_184644 | JGI IMG/M metagenome (GOLD analysis project Ga0209653, IMG submission 184644) | Marine microbial communities from expanding oxygen minimum zones in the Saanich Inlet - ESP_116LU_22_DNA (SPAdes) (version 2) | ecosystem: Environmental > Aquatic > Marine > Intertidal...
GACACACATTGATTTCAAGGGCAAGACCGACTCCAACATTATGAATTTTGATACGGGTGCGTTCCCAGACGCAGGACGTGGTGCCGAGAAGGTTACTAAGGTTGAGGGTCGTTTAGTCCTAAACCCTACCGATGCGATCCGTCTCAATATGAACTTCGCAGTGGGTAAACAGCAACCCGTCTTTGCACAGGTGCCTGTTACCAATTTTGCATCCGTGGCGGGTACGGTGGTTCATGCGTCAAAAAATATCTACGAGTTCAAATTGGCGCGTGATGCCTACGGTGAATACGACTTCCAAGAGGAGCAGGGCGTGGCTTACCCATTGCAGATGGTGCTGGGTTACGAGCGAATTATCGATTTGGGCGATGGCGACAGCCGAGTGGGTGTCAAGGCGACAAAACGAACAAATGATGGTGCGGCGGACGAGTCGGAAGTTCGCGCCTACTTTACTTACAGTTTTTAAGTAAGAGATCGAGTACTGATGAAGCAACTAAGTTCTATATTAGCAGCGTCCATAATCGCTGCATCATCGTCCGCATCGGCTACAGACGGTGAATTTAATACGATTGATTATGCCCTCAAGAAGGGTTGGAAACTCGAGTGGAGCGATGAGTTCGACGGCAAGGATGTCGACGAGTCAAAATGGGATTGGGAAGAGAACTGTTGGGGCGGTGGTAACAATGAGCTTCAGTGTTACACCGATCGACACAAGAACTCTTTTATTCGCGATGGAAAGCTTGTCATTCAAGCGCACAAAGAGACGTTCCGTGGTTTAGCTGATGTAGAAGAGTCAGGCACGAAAGATAAGAAAACGCTCCCGTATACATCTGCTCGCTTACGCACTAAGAATAAGGGTGATTGGACCTTCGGACGGATCGATGTCCGTGCCAAACTCCCTGCTGGCCAAGGTCTTTGGCCGGCCATCTGGATGCTTCCAACCGATAGCAAATACGGAATTTGGGCGGCAAGCGGCGAGATCGATATTTTAGAGATGGTCAGCCAAGCACCTGAGGACCCAAACAAGGAAGTTCATGCAACTCTTCACTACGGTCGTACCTGGCCAAACAATGCATATTCAGGCTCTACGTATGAGTTTGAAGACACGGATCCGACCAAAGAGTTTCATACCTACTCCCTAGAATGGGCGGACGGCGAAATGCGTTGGTACATCAATGACCATCACTGGGTGACCCAGTACGCCTCAGGTTGGTGGACCCAGGTTCCGGATGAGAACGGCGACCTCTACAATGTGGAAGGAAACGCACCCTTTAATGAGCGTTTCCACCTCTTACTTAACCTGGCGGTCGGCGGAACTTGGCCAGGCTCACCCGACGACACCACCAAGTTCCCAGCAGAGATGGAAGTGGACTTCGTTCGTGTTTACTCATGCCCGGGTGCAGAAGCTTCTCTACGCGGTTGTGCAACGAAGAACCGTCGTGCAGAGCGTAACTTCGGTACCCAGGCGCCTGAGATCATTCAATACGACCCCAACTTCATCAACGCCGATATCGTAGATGTGTTCACTGACGAGGCTATTCCACCTTATGCCCTCGGCACATACGCTGCAGGCGGTAGCATTGACACCCTGCTTGTGGATGCGGGTGATCGCGGCAAAGTTACTCAGCTTAACTTTAAAACTGATCAGGGCGTGGCCTACTGGCAGAGTCTCCAGGGACACGACTTCTCACCGTTCCAGTACGTTGAGTTTGATCTTCGGAAGATCGCGGATCCACGTGCTAGCGGCGACATCATTATTAAGGTGGACTGTGGATTCCCATGTAGTAGCGGGGAGTACAAGCTTAAAGATTCCCCAACTGAGGAGTGGAAGAGCTACCGCATACCTCTTACTGAGTTGGTGGGGAACGCAGGCTCGTCGCTTGATCTGAAAAAGGTGAACACACCGCTGGTAGTTTCGCCTGAGTTCGGTAATCAGAACGGTGTAGTACTTCAGGTAGATAACGTTCGCATGGTTCGTTAACCCTCATCGCTTCAGTGTGACAAAACAAAACCGGTCAATTGACCGGTTTTTTTGTTTGCTTTGGGCGGTGGTTCTAAGCTACCTGAGACTATCACTAGGCGATCAGAGTATCGCTAAGACACGCTTGGCATTCAGAGTGTAATCATCGAACAGCGAGTTCACTGCGACGGCTATCACCTCCGTGGAAGTTGCCCACGAAACAATGAAGTACTTCGTGACCCAACACTTCAAGATTCACGCTTCGCCCGACAGTGATCTCACATGTGTTGTACTCTCTTCCCGTAGATTTAAGAGTTTTGTTAGGAGTCCATCTGGCGCAACTTTGGTATCTGGCCACGATTCGAAGATAGTTGGTTGCTGCACCTTCGTTGCAGCTGTCGTGTACATCGTCGACGACCTTTATTTGCAAGACAGAGACGTTTCGTTGCAGTTCAGGCAAGGGTATTTGGGGCAAAGTACAGCCCGTTATCATTAAAGCCGTACAAACTATGATTGACATTTTCACAGTTTTTACCATTGACAATTTTGGTCGCAATGGTGGGGTAGTAGTTTAGATCCTTTTTTAAGTCTCCTTTTGGAAACGTTTTCATTAAAAATAGTTTAAATATCTTACTGCAAAGTAGAATTGATCGAGAGTTAGATTACTTTGAACTTGTGGTGCTCTAGGAGTGATAACATCTACTCAAACCTTAGGGAGCAGAGTGATGCTCGAAGCTGGAGCGAGTAAATTTTGAGTGGTAGGGCATAAAAAAGCCGGCTCAAGGCCGGCTCGATAGAGGTTACAGACTACTAAGCGATGTAACCACCAAAGTTTACGTTATCGAAATAGTAGACTTCACCGTCACCCGCGTTGCCAAAGTCGAAGAAGATCGACGCTTTGTCATAGTTGTTGAGATGATTGAGCCCATCCACGGCTGAGAGATCCCAAGATAAGGTCTCCCATGCGTCCGATCCGTTGCTCTCAGTGGTTGCATCGAGTTCAACGACTATATTGCCGTTTGAGCTATCCTCTAGTTTTAGTCGAACTGCAACTCCGTCTTTTGCACTGAATACATCAGCCGTGATTACTGATCCACCATCGCTTATGAGCTCGCCATCACCGGAGAGTTCAAAGAAGGTAGTACCGGCCCAGGTTTGAGCGCCGTCAGTCTTCAATACTTTTACAACGGAACCGTCAGATCCTGTTGGTGCGTCAGCGCCAGCAACAACACTGGAGACGTTACCACCGAAATCAGCCAGCATAAAACCTGAACCATCATTCGCGTCGAAGGTCAGAGTCAGTTCAGTCGGGGTTACGTCTGCAACAGTCCCGTCTTGCTGATATATGCGAACGTAGTCGACTTCCATGGCGTACTCGAAGTTACTGCTAGGTACGGTTCCGCCTAATGTGCCACCAATCGCGATGTTCAGAATCAAGTCCATTGGACCATCATATGGCCAAGTGTTGTTTGTGGCATTTTCAGGTTTTGAATACACCAAGTGGGCGTCAGCTTCTGTACCATCCACCCCAATTTTAATTGAGTCAGGTGTCCACCATAGCTGGTAGGTGTGCCACTCATCGACGGCGCTGGACAGCGTTGCGTTGGTATCGTTGGCACTTCCACCATGGGCAGCAGGATAATGCAACGCGCTAATGATCTCTGTATCGCCGCTAGCGTAGGCCGATGACCACTCGACCAGATCGATCTCGCCGTCGGCAGGCCAAGTCGAACGACCTCCTTCTCCAAGCAGCCAGATTGCTGGCCAAGCACCTGATTCAGACGGTAACTTGGCGCGTACCTCGTAGTAGCCGTAAGGACCGACATCAATGTCGCTCTTCACACGTGCAGAGGTTATCGTGCCGTCTACATTCTTGGCAGTGATGCGTAGTGCACCGTTGACTGCACTAGATGTATCCCAGTCAACGATTTGTGCATCATCTAAACCAGACTGATAGTCCTGAGCCTCACCGTTACCCCAGCCATCGTTTCCTAGGTCGAAGGTCCAGTTAGTCGAATCAGGCGATTCGCCTACTGCGTTGAATTCGTCCTCGAAGACTAATGAATAGCCAGTGAGATCCGCTGGGGATACAGGGCTCTGCGATGTAACAGGCCCAGCACCGAAGTACATGTTGTCGATGTATAGAGTTTCGCCTGAACCGACGGGATCGCCGTTCTCGTCATACTTGTGGCTTGAGATGATAATCTGAGCGATGTTGTCAGTCCGTGTCAGGCCTGTGAAGTCTGAAAGGTTGAGCGATAGGTCAACCCACTGGCCAGCGGCAACAGCATTATCGCCGGAAGCAGCGAGGTTGATTTCATGCTCAACATTGGTGCTTTGATTCCACACGCCGCCCGCAAAGTCGACGAGTTTGATCTTAAGATCTGCAGTGGCGTCTGTGCGCCACACGCTGATGTTAAAGGTATCTGAAGCGCTCGCATCAATAGTTGCGGCCGGTTCGATACCGATGAAGCTGACATTGGTGTACTTCTTAACCGCGTTTCCGCCCAGGTCTACATCTGCCACATCGGCAGAGTCCCAATCAGTTGACCAGTTTGCAGTTGTCGCTGCGGTATAAGCGTCGCTAAACAGAGAAACAACGTCAGCAGCGTCAGCAGTCGGTGCTTCTGGAGCGGCTGTCGGCTCAGCTGGAGCCGATGTGCTTGCGGTGGCACCGAAGTACATGTTGTCGATGTATAGAGTTTCGCCTGAACCGACGGGATCGCCGTTCTCGTCATACTTGTGGCTTGAGATGATAATCTGAGCGATGTTGTCAGTCCGTGTCAGGCCTGTGAAGTCTGAAAGGTTGAGCGATAGGTCAACCCACTGGCCAGCGGCAACAGCATTATCGCCGGAAGCAGCGAGGTTGATTTCATGCTCAACATTGGTGCTTTGATTCCACACGCCGCCCGCAAAGTCGACGAGTTTGATCTTAAGATCTGCAGTGGCGTCTGTGCGCCACACGCTGATGTTAAAGGTATCTGAAGCGCTCGCATCAATAGTTGCGGCCGGTTCGATACCGATGAAGCTGACATTGGTGTACTTCTTAACCGCGTTTCCGCCCAGGTCTACATCTGCCACATCGGCAGAGTCCCAATCAGTTGACCAGTTTGCAGTTGTCGCTGCGGTATAAACGTCGCTAAACAGAGAAACAACGTCAGCAGCGTCAGCAGTCGGTGCATCTGGAGCGGCGTTTGGTTCGGCAGGGGAGGACTCGAGATCGATTTCACCAGCGCCGCCAGCGTAATACTCGGGCTCACCAAATCCCATAACGACATTATCTACATAGTAGGTAACGTCCTCTGTTAGCGCTGCTCCAACCTCGTTACCGGCGTAATCTTTGCCGTTGTTCCAATCGATGAACAGGCTGAGTTTGTCGTAGGTAGCCTCTGCTGCGATTGGTGTTGCTAAAGAGCCATTAGCTTCGTCCACGTAACGAACAACTGGGCTGGCGAAGTCAAAGACAACATCGTTCCACCCGGTACTCAGTGTCGCTTCCGCATGTACATTGAAGTACATATTTTGAGCTGCTACCGCTGAAGAATCAGCAATCTCCATTCGCGCGACGATGCTGTCTGACGGTGACCAAATGCGAGCATTAATTGTTGTCTCGCCAGCATCTGCGTTGATCGGGATTTCACCTACCGTTGAGCCGGTTAGGTAGCCCAAGCTGACACCTGAATAGTGCTTCGAATCCGGGGTTCGTACAAATTTTAGAACGGAGTTGGATGCATCGGTTGGATCTGTAAGCAGTCCACCGTTAGATCCTTCGAAGAACTCTACCTGGTATTCGTTCGCGGCTAATTCGAAGTCCAATCCGCCAAAAGCGTTATTATTTGGCACGCTGGCACTAGCGATCTGTGAGTCGACATCGAACTGATCAAGCGTCGTCAGGGCTGCAGTAGCATCATCCGCTTCTAGTACCGAAGTGGCGCTCTGAGCTAACCCAACCTGAGCAGTTTTAGCGGCTTTGTAAATCTGCTGTAGAGCAGCGGTAGGATCACTAGCGCCTGAAGTTGCTGCACTTAGGATTGCCGAGTTTGTGGCGGCTATTTTGGTACTCAGCGAGTTACTGAGTGCTGCGGCGACACTCGTATCGACCTGCGCACCACTGTCGTTGATAATCGACTCAAGTGTCTCCTTCACAACGGTTGCATCAGTTAATGAGAAACCGACAGTATTGAGCTTGCTTGCGATGGTGCTCGCAGCAGTTTGAGTCGCGGAGGCAGAAGCAACCCCTGCGGAGCTCAGGGACTCTGAGGAAACATCAAGAATGTTAGAGACTGCTGTACTCGCAGCTTTGAATTTCAGCGCTGCCTCGATTTCAGCCGTACTCGCGCCTGCAGCTGTTGCTGCGGCGATTGGATCGAAGCTTGTAATGTCGATACTGGTATCGATGCCAAACGCTTGCTTGATTTGATCTTGAGTAGCACCGGCACTCATCAGCGTTGAGAACGGCGACACCACTGCGCTTCCGGCCGGCGCTGTAAACACCGTAGAGACACTTGCGCCCGTGGTCTGGTCGGTTGCGGTAACTGTGTCGCCCGAGCTGTTAGTCCAAACAGGCTGAGCGATAATCTGCCCGGCACCCTCTACGTAGCCGTTTACGCTAAAACGCCCAAGTGAGTCGGTTGTGCCTGTTGGTTCGCCACTGTCGAACGTGCCGTTCCCGTTGTTATCCTGGAAGACGCGCGCTTCCTTTATGTAGCCGTTGATCAACTGCCCAGAGAAAGAGGAGCCGAGTGTCGAAACAACGGCACCACCACCGCCACCTCCACTACCACCACCAGCAGCGAGACCAAGCGCTCCCAGACCTGCACCAGGTCCAACGAAGCCTACATCCGGCATCGATAGTAGCTCGCCTTCTGATTCGGCCGCGGCCTCAGCAATCTGCTGCAGCTCCTCTGCGCTGGCTTGCTCCAGCGCCTCAGCATACTGCTGTTCGAGTTCGCTTAGCAGTGCGGCTTCTTCTTGCGTCAGTGCACCTGCGGCCTGCTTCGCTTTGAGTTCGTTAATCTGCTTGGAGAGTGCTTCAACTGCAACCATCATTCAGTCCTACGCTTTTGCGGTTTTATATTTTTCTTTTCAGGATCAGCTGTGGCTGCTCTGAAAATTATTGTGTTGAAATCGTTTTCATGGGAGTATCCAGCAACAGGTGAGTAAATGTCAACCCATTAATGAGTTTGGCTAACCTTGGAGTTGCGAAGTCGCTGTACGTCCCGGATTATTTGGTCTAGTGGAATAGAAAACCGCATCGATATATCTGGCGTAATAGAATTAAGACGGCCGTATTCGAACGCTTACTGCTCTGAAAAGGCTTTCATCCAAATAATAAAGGACACAGGTATATGACTCTTCAAACGGCCCTCAAGTTAGTGCCGGTAACGGTTTTGCTAACTTTTAGCTCCGGAACTTTCGGTGCGGAGCCGACACAATCCTTGTCACTTGAACGGCTATTAGAGCAAGTCGGATCAAATCCAGAAATCGGTGTTGAGCAGGCGCGCAGTAGCTCTCGCCAAGCCCGGTTGGATATTGTCGAATCTCGAAGGCTCCCAACTCTGCAGTTTGCAGGCGACGGTGATCTGATTAGCTCGACCAGCGAGCAACGGCTGATCAGTGCAACTGTCGAACAGACCATTATCGACTGGGGAGCGCTTTCATCCGATCTGCAGAGCGCCTCGGAAAGCCTAGAGGCGCAACGCCAAGCCCTGTTGGCCACTGAAGTTGAGTTGCGTCGCAGGGTTGTTGATAGTTACATAGCCGCGGTTGTAGTAGAACAACAGCTAGAAGCGACTCAAACAGCAATTGCCACAACGTCAGATATTCGCGGTATCATGCAGAGGCGAGTCGATCAACGTGTTGATGCCGCGAGTGATCTGCTGCTGATTGACAGCCGCATCAATCAATTGGAGTCACGAGTTTTCCAACTCAGAGGCGCCCAAAGAGACGCGCAACTGAACCTGTTGCAGACGGTGGGGTTTCGCGCCGACGCGCGTGAGTCACTGAGCTGCAACGGTGACCTGGATGAAGCCTTCCTTGCCGAGCTTGCTGTTGAGCGTTCCGCTGAACTGGCTGCAACTAAAGCGCGTTCGCGTAGCATCAAAGCAGAGTTTGGTGCTGTTGATGCCAAGCGTTTGCCTGCAATTGTCGCTGGTGTGACACTGAGCCGTGACGTTGACGATGCGGACGACGAGGCGCGGGCCTTCTTACGCGTTCGATACAACTACGATATCGGTGATAGTCTTGACTCGGAGTTAGCCGAGTTAAACGCTGACTACTCCGCTTCTGTTTATGAGGAGCAGCGGTTGGCTCAAGCGATTGTTAGAGAATCAGCGGGCCTTGTGAATCAGTATCAAGTCAATGCCTCGCAGTTACCTGTCTTATCTTCGCTCACTGAATTGCGTCAACAACAGTTGGATTCGTTCAGCCGGCGGTTTAGCTCGGGCAAGTCTTCGCTGCTCGATTTGCTTAATGCTGAATCGGAGCTTCTGGACGCACGGCTCGCAAAGGCGGATGCGTTCGGTAATGCGTGCCAGGCTATTCTGACGCTAGAGCAGCTCGTTGGGAGGAACCTGCGTGACTGAAATCAATAGAGCGGCTCCAGAACAATCTGAAGTCGATATAGCACCTTCACACGCCATTGCTGCACTCCTAAGTCAACTCTCGATGGCAAAAGGTAACGGTGCCTCTCAGCGTCGTATACTTGAATGCTTGGATCGATTGGAGTTACGGAACGCCGGTGATATCAATCGCAAACGGCTGCGCAAGGTATGGCGGGATCTTTTCCCAAAGTCACGGGTCGAAGAGCGCCCGCTCGCTGCTCTGAGTGAGAGCGATTATCCCTGTATTCTGATCGATAGAGAGTCGCAGGAGGCATACCTCTGCAAAGGTCAGTCGCCAAAGGGTGTGCTGTTGCAAGATTCGCTCGGGCAGAGCCATGTTCGCGACCCTGAAACATTAACCAGTCAGGTGTTCACCTTTAATTCGGTCAAGCAGCGAGCGAGTCGCAAGCCGATAACGGCAAGCGAGTTGTTTCGACTGGCGATGAGATCTCACCGCCGCTTGCTTAATGAGGCGTTACTCGCTTCGTTGGTAGCTGCAATACTAGGTGTGGGTTCTGCGTTATACACCATGCAGGTTTACGATCGAGTTGTCCCAACGGGAGCCTACTCGACTCTAATTGTGCTGTCTGTCGGTGTTGCGGTGGCGGTGCTGTTGGAGTTCTTTTCGAAGCAGATTAAAACTAGCTTCGTTGATAGAGCCACCGAGTCAGCCGATCTTGGTTTAAGCCAACTGTTCTTCGAGCGTGGTCTTGATCTCAGTTTGGCAACGCGCCCAAAGACCGTTGGCACTCTGGCAGCTCAGATAAAGAACTTTGAGTTAGTTCGGCAGTTTATGGTGACTTCGCTGTTCTTTTTGTGGGCAGATCTGCCATTTGCGATATTTTTTCTAGGGGTCATCTGGATGATCGGTGGGCAGATTGTCCTAGTGCCTCTTGTTTTGCTCCCACTAGGTGTGCTGTTCGGGCTGCTGCTTCGCGGCCCGATTGAAAAAAATACCAAGCTGAACATGCAGGAGTCCAATAAGAAAAGCGGTCTTCTTATCGAAGCGCTTGATGGTATCGAGACAGTCAAGGCAGCAGGCGCGCGTAGCTTCTTTACGCAACGGTGGAAGAGTTTATCTGAGGCTGTTGTAGTGGGTGAATTCCGGGTCAAGCGCTTGTCGGCGTTGGCGACCAATGTGAGTCAGACGCTGCAACAGTTCTCCTATATAGGGATGGTTACTTTTGGCGCCGTTTTGGTCACACAGGGTGAGCTAACTATGGGGTCGTTGATCGCGTGTACCATTTTAAGTGGTCGTGCCTTGGGCCCGCTATCTCAGTTCCCGAATATGCTGGCTCAGGCCAAAAAGTCGAAGATTGCGGTCGAGGCCTTGAATGGCATTATGGCGCTGCCTGTCGATAGAGATGTCAATCAAGGTAAGGTTGTTCCTGATCGTTGCACAGGCCGTCTGGAGACTGACGCGATCTCTTTTGGTTACGACCAGCGACCCGCAGTCTCTTTCCCGGCGTTGCGTTTTAATCCGGGTCAGAAGACTGCAATCCTTGGGGCGGTCGGTTCCGGCAAATCCACATTATTGAAAATACTCGCCGGCCTGTATGCACCCTCAGAGGGTCGCGTACGGCTGGACGATTATGATCTACACATTCTTGCCGAAGACTTTGTGCGCGAGCAGATTAGTTACCTACCTCAGGACGTGAAGCTATTCAGTGGGACACTACGTGACAACCTGACATTGGGTTTGCCGATGATCAAAGAGAGTGAACTGAATGAAGCCTGCCAACTGACAGGTTTGTCGCGGGTTATTGCCGGTAATCCAATGGGACTTGATCTGCCAATTCATGAGGGTGGACAGGGGTTGTCGACCGGGCAACGTCAGCTTGTAGGCATCACGCGTCTACTGTTGGCAAAACCCAAGATTGTATTGTTGGATGAGCCTACCTCCGCGCTGGATCAACTCTTGGAGCAGCATCTTCTAAAGGTAATCTTTGACCAATTATCCGAGGCCACGATTATTATGGTGACTCACAAGCTGGCTCACATAGAGTATGTCGAACGTGTAGCCGTGGTAGATCAGGGACGTATGGTGATGGATGGCCCACGAGCCGAGGTAATGGCACGCCTGAACGGAAAATCAGATGCAGGAGGTGCCAAATGAATTGGTTGTGGTTTAGGGAGGAGCTTCTCACTGATTTTGGGGCCGTTGAAGTTCGCTCAAAGGTAAAAGGGCGCCGACTCGCCTTGTGGATGCTAGTGTTTTCTCTGGGCTTGTTTTTTGCTTGGGCAGAGTGGGCCGAGATTGACGAGGTGACCCGCGCGGGTGGCTCGGTTATCGCAAGCTCCAAAACGAAGGTCGTACAGTCACCAGAGCCCGGAATCGTTGCCGAGATAAATGTGGTCGAGGGCTCGCGCGTTGAACAAGGCGAGTTGGTCGTCGCGCTGCAAAAAGATCAGACAGAAAGTGAGTTGGCAGAGGTTCGCGCAGAGAAGGCATCGCTGGCAGCGGTTCAAGCGCGGCTCAAAGCAGAAATAGATCGTGTGGAGCTCAAGTTTCCTGCTGAATTAGATGCATTTCCAAGCTTTATTAGTACTCAGCGCGCCCTTTACGAGACGCGACAGAAGGCCCTTGCAGATGAGGTGAAAGCAATTGAGGCGATCGCTCGGAATGTAGAGCGTGAGCTAAATCTGCTACGCCCTCTGCTGGCAAATAACGACGTGGCAGAGGTTGATGTCATACGATTGGAACGCCAGCTTGATGAACTGCGTGGCCAGGCGGCGAACACGCGTAACCGTTTTTACCGTGATAGTGCGGCTGAACTGAGCAAAGTTGAAGAGCAACTGGCCAGTGTGGAGCAACGATTGAACCAAAGTGAGGATCGCCTTTCTCGCACGGAGCTGCGCGCACCCGTTAATGGAATCGTCAAAAACCTAGCAGTGACAACCGTAGGCGGTGTTGTCCGACCCGGCGAGGTGCTGCTCGAGATCCTTCCATTGGATGATAGCCTGATTGTGGAGGTAGAGATCCCTCCGTCCGAGATCGCATTCGTGGGTTTGGGAATGCCAGCGACCATCAAAATGGATGCTTATGACTACACGATATTTGGGGATCTTGAGGGAGAGCTAGTTTACTTGAGTCCGGACACGCTGCTAAAACAGACGGACGCAGGCTCAACTCCGTATTATCGAGCTCAAGTACAGACCTTGGGTAAGCGGTTTTCTAAGCGTCCAAACTTTGAGTTCGACATCATTCCCGGTATGACGGCTACTGTCGAGATCAAAACCGGTTCAAATACGGTTCTGAACTACCTGACTAAACCTTTGACTAAGACATTGGCTGAGTCGTTTAGCGAGCGCTAGGCGCTCTTTCGGATTTGCTCACCAATCGTCATCTTGCTGCTGTTGCTCAGGACGCTGTAGGCAAAAAAATACCCCGCTCAATGCGGGGTAAATTTTGTTTACTCGATTTAGAGGCTAATCGGGTTGAAAACGGATATATCCCAGTCGGAATTTGACAGAGTGTTCGCTGTAAATTAAGAACGGGGAGCTCAAGTTGATGAAGTCTGCACCCGCTTCATCAAAGATCGAGAGCGGTATCTTAACCGTTGTCCAGCGATTCTCAGTTGACCTGTTTGGTGAGGGTAGGTAATCAACTAGAGAGATCTCTCCCATACATGGCCAAGTGCAGTGCATGGCTAGTTTCATTTCTGATGGTTTCTCAGAAATTAAGTCGATGTCGAACACTAAGTGTCCGCCTGAGCTGAGGTATCCGCGTGCGTCTAGGGTATCGTCTTCAAGCATACGGACGTAGATTTGCGCAGGTGCTTGACCGTCAAATTCGACTAACAACGCATCTTGTTGGTGTTGGTAGTTAATTGGTATGGTCGTGGCACCAAGGACTTCGGTTTTCGTACCTTTTGAAACTTTAACGGGGGTCCAATTATTACCCGCGCCAGACATAACCATTTCGAAATCTGCATCGGCCGTTGCGCCAAAGAGCTCAAGTTGTTCCGTCGCTGCTTGAGCATCCGCAGCTCCGCAAGCGCCCTCACTTAGGTCAAGATCGAAACGACTCGTATCGATCCCCATAGTGTTCGATTTAGTCTGGTCATATGAGAGACCGTAACCGAATGGGAACAGTGGAGCGTGTTCACCATTGAGATCTTGCTCATGATCTGGGCGTTGGTAATTTGGAATGTGCGTTGGTGTAACGTTTATTGCTGTACCGCATTTAGTCGCGGGCCACGAGAAGCTTAGACGGCCGCGAAAATCGTAACCAAACTCTCTAAACAACACGTCAGTGATGCCGCCAGCCTCCGTACCCGGAAGCCATGCAGCGACGAAGGCATCAGAAAGATTGATCTCTTCATTCACATACAACGGGCGACCGCTAAACATCAGAGTCACGATTTGCCGCTCAGCTTCATTCAGCTGTTTCAGTAATTCTAGGTCAGCTGCATAAGAGCGCTTAATCTTGGCGTATTCCAGAGTCCGCGACCCTTTAATGTCGCCCATCATTTCTGCGTATGGGTCCTCTCCGATCACAACAAGAGCAATAGCGTCTTTAGGCGCAGTATTGGGATTGGTGTAGACGTTGTCGGCTCCTACAACTTCTTGGATTGCCTGCAATAGAGTCTGTGCACCCGGGAAGTCACGATCAATGAGATTCTCGTCACCTTGCCATGTGATCGACCATCCACCTGTCTGTTTCTGAATGTCGTTCGCTCCGCTGCCCACGACTAGATAGCGGCCATTGCGTGACAAGGGTAGCGTTTTAGATTCGTTTTTAAGCAAAACCAGCGACTCACGCACAGCGCGGCGCGCAAGGAGGCGATGAGCATCAAGACCCAACAGGTTCTCTGCTCCCGCGTGTTCTCTGGCAGCTGGAGAGGGCTTCTCCCAAAGACCTGCACGCATCTTAACCCGCAAAATCCGAGTGACAGCGTCATCGATACGGCTCATTGGAATGAGTCCTGCTTCGACCTGTGCCACCACATTTGAGTGGAACTGCTGCCAGTCGTTACGTGCAGTCACCATAAAAACGTCATTGCCGGCAAGTACCGCTTGAGGACAGTTTCCGGAGGTGCATCCGCTGATCTCTGAGATTCCATTCCAGTCGGTGATTACAATGCCGTCGAAACCCATCCTCTCTTTGAGGACGTCGGTCACAATATATTTGCTGCCGTGAAGTTTATAGTTGTAGCCGCCGGACTCGATTACATCGTAATTCTTAGGATCGTGCCACGAATTGAAAGAGGTCATCACAACCTGAGCGCCCGCTTCAAGAGCTGAAAAATAACCTGGCGCATGAATATTGATGAGATACTCTTCGCTGTAGTGATTTTCCCCACGATCGACACCCTGAAGCGTGCCGCCGTCACCGACCCAGTGTTTGACGGTTGAGATAACCTTATTGTTACCCAGTCCTTTGTTCAGGTTGCCTTGCAGTCCCTCAACCATGCGCTGGGCATAGGTGAAGGTTATTTGGGGATCTTCGGAGTAACCTTCATAAACACGCCCCCAGCGATAGTCGCGTGGCACAGCGACCGTTGGTGCGAAGGTCCAATCTAAGCCGGTCGATGCAATTTCTAGCGCTGTAGCTGCACCGATCTCTTCAATGAGGTCAGGGTTGTTTGCAGCGCCCAATCCAATGTTGTGCGGGAAAAGGGTGGCTTTGAATACGTTGTTGTGACCGTGAACAGCGTCAGTAGCCCAAGCGAAGGGGATTCGGAATCCACGCCCTTCGTAAGCACGCTCTAATGCTTGATAGAACTTCTCTGATTCTTGTGCCCACTCAGTTGCTGAAGCGTGCTTATTGTTTCCGGGCCAAGCGCCACCGCCATTTAGTACGGAGCCTATCTTGTACTCTTGGGCCTCTTCGGGTGTTATCTCACGTAGGTCAGGCTGAATCATCTGACCAACTTTTTCCGGAAGCGTCATCTTGCTGAGTATTTCAGCGATACGTTGCTCGTGCTCTGGATTTTTCTGCACTGAGCTCTGTATGGCTGGCCAATCTGAGTAGTAAGGCAGTGTTGAGTATTGAGGTGTATGTTCCACTGTCATCGAGTTATTCCGACTTTTTGTCGCCCACCATGGACTTTTGATCTTTTTAATAAGTGCGATGGTACCGCGAATTGACAATAAATGAAATCGTTTTCATGAGGCGGATATATAGAAGTCGAATTGTTTTGTTTAGAAAGGCGGTTCTCAGAGCCGCTAGATCAGGTAGAGTGGATGAGGGAACTACCTTTCGGGAGGAAAAATAGTGCACTTACTGAAAACGATTCCAAATCCCGTTAGAACCGATGGTGCTGATACTCGAGTCGGGACCAAAAGCGACATCGTAAACGCCGGTCTGTACAGGGCCGAAGCTCTTCTTGGTGGCAACCCTCCAGCGTTGTAGTTCTTCGCCGCTGGCTAGGTCCCAGAGTGAGCCGCCATGATCGACGGCCGCGACTGAGGCAAAGCTGGGGCTTGAGTAGCGAGCGCAGCGCCAAAGCGTTTAAGCATTAGGACTCCGTAGAGGCCTGCTCCCGATGAGACTCATGCAATAGTGCGATCATCTTGTCTTCAAGATCAAAACGCTCCTCCAGAGATTCGCCTAGTTCAGACAGGCGTGTGCTGAAATCTCGAATTTCGGCAACTGAGGGCTCATCGAAGCGGGTAAAGTCATCGTTGAAGTCCAGCGCGCGGTCGGTAGATACCTGAATCAGTGGCAGCAGCTTTTCGCCTGCAGCTTCAGAGCCATCGGCGAACTCTTTGCCTTCAAGCATCAACTGCTCATACACCTCAAAGTGGCCGGATGAGAGGTAGTCCATTAGCAGGTCGCAGAAACTGCTCAGACGCGTGTTGAGCTCCTCCCCGATTACTGCAGAGGGCAGTGATACGAATGCGCTGATCAGAGCCTGACGGGAACCCAGCCAGTTGTCGATGATCTCGCTAACACCACCCCAGCGCTCCTGCGCTGTTTTGCAATTTTCCAGCATAGAGTGTTCTCCTTTTTTGTCAGTGTATCCCTCCCCCTGAAAAATTGCCAAAGTTCCTCAGAAATAGTCGTAAAAAACTGTTCAGAATTCCGAGCTATACTGCTATGGCGGCGACAGACTGCGATTTTTGAAGGCTGAGGGTACACTACAGGTTGACCAAGAGATCGCCCATCACTACATCAATTCGCACAAGGCTCAGATACCTAACGATCTGATTTTCCTCTTTGCTGAGCAGACGGAGCAGGATGTTAAAGGGGTAGCAGCACAGACGACGCTGGCGGGAAAAGCGCTGGATGTGGTGCAGAAGGCGATGATTGCTGAAACTGGTGAACCTCAGGCAGCAGATCTGTTCTTCACCAGTTTTGTGATTCAGTAAAGATGCGGTTCCGCAGCCATGTGGGTTGGTTTTCATACCTACAGTCGTAGCCTGATGTCGCCTTAAGAGGCGACTTACATGGATCAGCTAGCTTTCTAAGTAGTGCTGCAGGAACTGATCAAAAGGTTCTTGCGGCTGCGCCTCTTGCTCTTTCTGGCTCTGGATAGAGCTTGCAGCCATTTTATTGAGTTCATCTCGGCGTGCATCCGCTAGTGGCTCCTTCGCCATAGTTTCACGATGCTGGCGACTCTTCTCTAGCGCCCAATCTTGATAGCTCATCCCTGAGCTCTTCAGCTGCAACAGAATTTGCGCTGAGGGTGTTAGCTCCGGATCTGCTAAGCGAGCGCGCTGAGTCGCTACAGATTCTGTGTACGCTCGGGTAGAGTGCACTTCGTCCAGCAGTTGTGCCACCAGCTCCACCTGATCCAGAATCTGCGTTCCGAGGAGTTCGCGCGAGGTCTCGCCATCTAGCTGTTGTAAACGCAGGCCCGGCTTGCGCCCCTCTTTAACCACGGTGCTTTTGTTCAGGTTGAGCAGTGAACACTCGCGGTCGCTCAGATGGTTGTCTGAACCGAGTAGGCACGAGAGCAGATAAGCATCCATAAAACGTGCTTGTTCTGAATCGATACCCAGCGGAAGTAGTGGATTGATGTCCGTATTGCGCACTTCGATGTACTGAACGCCGCGATCGATCAGTGCGTGAACTGGCTTCTCGCTGCTAAACGTGACACGTTTGGGACGGATATCGCTGTAGTACTCGTTCTCAATCTGAAGCACGTTTGCACTGAGCTGACGGTAGTGGTCGTCCACTTTCACGCCCAGAGCCTTGTAGGGTGGGTGTACTGTTCTGATCGCTTGCTGCAGGGTGGTGGCATAGGTTGATAGCTGATTAAAGCAGACGTTCAAGCCTTTTTGGGCGCGGTTTGAGTAACCTAAATCTGACATGCGCAATGAAGTCGCGTGCGGCAGGTAGAGCGTTTCGCTATCCAGTTCGGCCAACGCATGCGCGCCGCCCTGCATAAAGTCTTTTCCGAGAGCCGGCGAAGCACCAAAGAGATAGAGCAGCAGCCAGGAGCTGCGGCGGAAGTTACGAATTAGTGTGAAGTAGCCGGCACTGGCGACATGCTTATCACTCAGGCTGCTCTGTTTGAGTTCGCGCCAGAGCGGCCAAAATGCCTCGGGTAGAGAGAAATTATAGTGAATCCCGGCAATGCACTGCATCATCTTACCGTAGCGATACTCCAAGCCCACTCGATAAATATGTTTCAGCTGACCAACATTGGAACTGCCATACTCGGCGATACGAATATCGCGATCAGAGGCGATGCGACAAGGCATGCTGGCATTCCATAGCTCCTCAGTGCCGAGCTTCTCATAACTGAACTGATGCAGCTCTTTGAGGTGTTTTAGTAGCGCACCGATATCCTCTTGAACCGGAGTAATAAACTCTAGCAGAGCCTCGGAGTAGTCGGTGGTGATCTGCTCATGGGTGAGCGTCGACCCCAGTGCAGCCGGATGATCGCTCTGAGCGATAGCGCCTTGCGCGTCGACCCGCAAGCCCTCTTTCTCTATGCCGTGCTGAAGAGAGCCGAGAAGTTGGCTCTGACCAGATTTGACCAGCAGGTCCAGGTTCGCGATGAGATTCTGTGGCACAAGAGATCCTTAGAGAGGCTTTTTGAGCAGCGATGAACAGTCAACAACAGTATAAACCACTGTACTCTGTGTTGTTAGTCGCTGGCTGCCCCGAGGTTAGGCTTGCAAGGCGTGCTTCAGTGCGAAAGAATCCAAACTAGAGGACTCAGAGTTTCATAATGCTAACAACCAAGCCGCTCCAACAATCAAACCGACCGCTGATTCTGGTGGTGACCGTGACGCTATTCGCTGCGCTGATTATCTATGTCAGCTTGGTTACGCGTGCTCAGGTGATGGTGGAACTGAAGCAGAAGGCGG
>Ga0209653_1001611_pt1 | contig 17807 bp, 13 predicted proteins | sample SaaInl6LU_22_DNA_FD_184644 | JGI IMG/M metagenome (GOLD analysis project Ga0209653, IMG submission 184644) | Marine microbial communities from expanding oxygen minimum zones in the Saanich Inlet - ESP_116LU_22_DNA (SPAdes) (version 2) | ecosystem: Environmental > Aquatic > Marine > Intertidal...
GGTACCATAGTAATATATAAAATGCTAGAAAGCATTAATTTTCTGGCATCTTTATTCTCTTTGCTCTTGTACAACTGAAAAGCATAAAAAAGCATTAATAACCCTAAAAGAGCTATTATTATCGCTGATATTGGATAAACATAAAAATTACCTGTTAACTTTAATACTGGAGCTACTGAAACTAAAATCATTACGAGTGTGTAAAAGATCATCTGTTTTACAGCACCTGTATTTTTGTGATTCATGGGTAACATATGAAAGCCCACTTTTTTATATTCTTCGTATTGTAACCAGCCTATGGCCCAGAAATGTGGGAATTGCCAAAAAAACTGAATCATAAATAACAACCCAGCTTCTATACCAAATTGATTGGTAGCTGCAACCCAACCTAACATAAATGGAATTGCTCCAGGAATTGCTCCAACAAAAACAGCCAAAGGCGTAATTGGTTTTAAAGGAGTGTATACACTAGTGTATAAGAAAATAGAAATGGCACCAAATAATGCTGTTTTCGGATTGATACTATACAAAATAGCCAAGCCTGAAATAGTAAATAAAATAGCTATTGTTAATGCTGTAGTAACAGACATTCTTTCTGTAGGTAAAGGTCTGTTTTGCGTTCTTTTCATCATGGCATCCGTGTCTTTTTCAATTACTTGATTGAATGCATTTGATGCACCAACCATAAAAAATCCACCTATACCTAACAGGAAAAGAATAAAGTAGTCTATGTTTATAACAGCTAATAGATAACCCGCAACTGAAGAAAAAACCACACTTAAAGACAACCCAACTTTGGTAAGTTGTTTAAAGTCAGAAAAAAGAGTTCGCATAGTTGTTTTATTCTCACTAATTATACTAGTATCCATAACTAAAATAATAGGTTTGCAAAGATACTTTATCGTATTGGATTTACAATAAAATTAACTGGGTTTTAATCGTTGATTTGCAGTATAAAAAAACCCACTCACAATATGAGTGGGAAAATTGCTATGAAAAAGAAAAAGTGTGATCCAAAAATGGATCACTCTACAAATATAATGGAATTAAAAGTAATCGAAATGATTTTTTAAAAAAAAATACTTTTTTTAAAAATCGAAGTACCAATTGAATAAGTCTGATCTAATTCCTACTGAAAACCAAGTGGTTGTGTTGTTTGGAAAACCATTTGCATTGGTGTCAATTGCAAAGTTTCTAAAAGAAAAGCTTCCAAAAAGACTCAGTTTATTGGCAGGGTTAAGTAAAAAATTACCTTGTAGATTCGAGATAAAAATACTAGCAGTATTTCCTTGCGCTATTTTATTACCAGTTTCTGCAAAACGATTATCGTAAGATTTGTATATATGACCTCCATAACTTGTCGTTTTATCCGTAAAATCAAATCCTTTTTTTCCGCAGTTTATTTGAAGTGTTCCTGTAAATCTATTTTTTTTATATTGTATAATACCTACTGTTTCCCAAAAATTTGCTCCCCATATATGTGCCAGGGGTTGGCTGTAATGTCCGTAGTTTAATAGTGGGTTTTTATGCGAAAAAGTATAGGGTCTTGCAGTATTGAATTCAAATTGTAAAAGTAAATTTTTTACAGCAAAGGCATCAAAGTATTTTACACCAAATTGTAGTGCAAATTTATTTCGCCAATCACTCAAGTCAGCAATATTTCCTACAGAAAATTCATCAAGAACTAGTTGGGTATATAAAGCAATATTATTTGTTAGTTTGTATTTTGATGTTAATCCTATTAAAGCATTACCTACATCTTCACCACGATTAAATTCAACTTGTCTGTATAGCATTAATGGATTTAAAAAAGCAATGTCTAATTGATCTCCAACAGAAACAGCTGCTTCAAAAAAGCCGATATTGAGTCGTTTGTTAATGTTAAGGCTTAAATAATGTAACGCAATATACTTGCGTAAGTGAGCCCTATCATTTGTATTGGCTAATGTTTCTCTAACATCTTGACCCCATATCCAAATACTGGTATATTTAAACTTCCAAAAGTCAACGTCCATTTTTAAATAGGTTGCTGGAGCGCTAACATCTGAAATAATAAACGAACGATACCCATCTCCAATAAAATTGCGACCATGACCAAATTGAAAATTGAAATATCGATTGGGAGTATAAGAAAGGTATCCTTCAGCAACAGGATAATCAAAAGAGTTTATTTTAAAACCTTTGGCTTTACCTCTGCCAGGAACCAAACCTTCTGAACTCACAGGTTTAAAAAGCTCTCTATCAGGATTTTTGATATAATGATTAACATAATTTTCAAAACGTCCTTGACTTTCATAAAATGTTGTTGAGAAGGCAAGATGTTCTCCTAAACCACCATTTGCTGTTGCTATTCTAGAATTTGTGTAGGTGTATTCTATGTCAGAGTTGTCCTTACCCATTTGTAGATCTACTAAAAAATCTATGGTGAGCCAATAGTCATCTTTTTTTACTTGTAGTAGATGTTCGTTCCATAATTTTCTGCCAATCCAAGTCTTTTTTTTAGGTTTTACAAATTGTAGCTTATCCGAAGTTAAATCAAAGTGTTTATTTACTTCAGTATACCGATATGGTTTGGAAGCTGTATGTGTTCCGTCGGCTTTATGCATTGCAAACTCATAGTCTACATATCGTTGATGTGTAAAAGGAATTGTTAATTGGCTATTGTGTGCAAAAAAAGTAGTGCCTACACTTGTTTTTTGTTGCGCAACAACTTTAGCAAAATCTAAATTTTGTTCTAGATGAATTGCTTCTTTTTTTTCAATATCAATATTTTTTTTAAGCTTGCCTTTATCTTTGTCAACAGGAAAAGAAATAGGTAATTTAAACTGGATCTCTATCGCATGGTTGTTGTGCCAAGCTGGTGTAATTTCTGGGAAACTAGCAAAAACTCTTTTGACTTCTTCTTTTACAGCTTCGTATGGAGTGTTCATATAAACCAATTGAAACTTCCCAATACTAGTAACTGAAAATAGAATAGTTGAATTTCCTGAAAAATTATCGTCTTTTACAACTTTTGGTGTAGTAAATTCTTTAAAAAAAAGTGTTCTTGTGGTTTGGTAAAAGCAATCTTCTAAATTTTTATTGGAAACTTCTTCACATTTTTTAAAAACAGGATAATGTTCTTCTTGAGCAAAAAACAGCGTTGGTGCTACAAAAAAAAGTAGAAGTAATTTTTTAATCATCTTGTAATTTAGTAACTCGATTGTTGCTTAGGTTGTATTTTTGTTTACTCTCTTTACAGATGGCAAATCCATTTTCATCAAAATGAAGTCTGTGGCCATATTCGCTAACCCAACCTATTTGTTCAGAAGGATTTCCAATAACTAAAGCAAAAGGTAAAACATTTTTTGTAACAACAGTTCCTGCACCAATTAGTGCATATTTTCCAATGGTAATTCCACAAATAATTGTCGCATTTGCGCCAATTGTTGCTCCTTTTTTAACAATTGTTTTTTTGTATTCACGTTGTCTTTTAATGGCACTTCTCGGATTAATTACATTTGTAAATACCATAGAAGGCCCTAAAAAAACATCATCTTCGCAAGTAACACCAGTATAAATAGAAACGTTATTTTGAACTTTAACGTTGCTACCCAAAACCACTTCAGGAGAAACTACTACATTTTGTCCTAAATTACAAGACTCTCCAATAATGGAATTACTCATAATATGACTAAAATGCCATATTTTGGTTTTTTTTCCAATGTTACAATTAGCATCAATAACAGCAGTAGCATGTACAAAAAAGTCTGACAAAATAGAATTTGATTTACGTTAGATTACAAAAATAAAAAATAAAAGGATATTTATTTTATTTTGGACAATTAATAAGTGGTTTTCGTTTTATGGGTTGGTTAAGCACTCAGAACAAAAGCACAATAAAAAGATGAATCTCTATTGATCGATATTTTAAAACCCTAAGATTAACTTTGCGATAAAGAAGAATAAGAAGATTCCAAAAATATCATTAGAAGTGGTTATAAATGGTCCAGTAGCAATTGCAGGGTCAATACCTTTTTTGTCTAAAATTATTGGAATAAAAGTGCCAATCAGCGCTGCGACAACAATAACAGACATCATAGAAAAGGCAATCGTTAAGCTAAAGTTAAGTTGCATTTTCATTGCAAAACCAGCAATAACAACAAGAAGCCCTAAAACAAAGCCATTAATTAAACTAAGCCCTATTTCTTTTAGTAGCCGGTTAAATAAACTTCCTTTAATGTTATCATTTGCAATACCTTGTACAATAATAGCAGAAGATTGTACACCCACATTCCCAGCCATAGCCGCAATTAGCGGTGTAAAAAAGAACAAGTTTCTGTATGCAGGATTAGACATAATTTCTTCATAACCCTCCATAATAAAAACAGCGCCTAATCCTCCAAATAATCCAAGAATAAGCCAAGGTAGTCTTGCTTTAGTCAATTCTAAAATACTATCATCTGCCTCTACATCTTGAGAAATACCAGCTGCCAACTGATAATCTTTATCGGCTTCCTCTTTTAGTAAATCAACAATATCATCGATAGTAATTCTTCCTAGTAAGGTATTTGTTTCGTCAATTACAGGTATGGCTTCCAAGTCGTATTTTGCCATAATTTTAGCAACTTCTTCTCCATCTTCATTTACCTTTACAGCGTCTACTTTTGTAATGTAGATGTCAGAAATTTTTTCACTACTTTTTGCAACAATTAAATCCTTTAAAGACAAGCGACCAATTAATTTTTCTTCTTTATCTACTACATAAATAGAATGAACCCTTGTTACATCTTTAGCCTGCCCACGAATCTTTCGCATACAGCCAGCAACTGTCCATGTTTCGTATACTTTTACCAATTCTTTGGCCATTAAAGCACCGGCAGAATTTTCTTCGTAAGAAAGCAACTCTTTGATATCTGCAGCGAGTTCGTCATCTTCTATTTGTGAAATAACGTGAAGTTGACGCTCTTCTGAAAGCTCGCCAATAATATCGGCAGCATCATCAGAGTCCATTTCTTCAATCTCTTCGGCAATTTCTTTAGCAGATAAGTTTTTTAAGATTTTTTCGCGAATATCTTCATCTAATTCTGTAAGAATTTCAGCAGTTTTTTCACTACCCAATAATTTGATGATGTAGATAGCTTCTTCAAAATTTAATTCATCTAAAATTTCTGCAACATCAGCATAGTGAATTTCTTTAAAAAGTTTTTTAATTTCTTTTTCATTGTCAGAAAAAATTAAACTTTTTACATGTTCTAAAAACTCAGAAGTAATTTCATATGCCATGTTCAATTAATTTTTGAGTAAGTGTAACAAATTCGTTAACAGATAGTTGTTCTGGTCGTTTTGCAAATATAGGATCTTCTTTTAAAGAATTGGATAGTTGAAACGATTTTAAGCTACTCCGTAACATTTTCCTTCTTTGGTTAAAGGCTGTTTTCACAACCTTAAAAAACGTTTTTTCAGCTACTGGTAGTGTGTAATTTTCTTTTCTAATACATTTAATAACACCAGAATCTACTTTTGGAGGAGGATTAAATACTGTTGGAGGAACAGTAAATTCATAAGTAACATCATAAAAAGCTTGAGTTAAAACCGATAAAATACCATATGTTTTAGTTCCCTTTTTTTCTGCAATTCTTTGGGCAACTTCTTTTTGAAACATACCAGAAAATTCAGGTACATACTTCTTATTTTCTATAATTTTAAAAACAATTTGAGATGAAATATTGTATGGATAATTGCCAATAACTGCAAATTGCTGTTGATTAAATAACAATTTTAAATTTTGTTTTAAAAAATCGCCCTCAATTACTGTAAATTTTTCTGAGGAGGTATTTATGTGAATTTGTTCTATGGGGAAAACGGTATTTAAATAGGTGACAGATTCTGTATCTAGTTCTAAAACAGTTATGTTTTGTTTTTTTTGAAGTAAATATTTTGTTAGTACACCCATACCAGGCCCAATTTCTAAAATAGTTTCGTAATTGGTTTTGGTTAATGTATCTGCAATTTTTTTAGCAATATACTCATCTTTTAAAAAATGTTGACCTAAATATTTTTTTGCTTTTACAGCCACGTTGTTTCTTTTGGGTAAAGATACGTTTTAATATAAGTAGTAATTTAGCGAAACGATGTAATTTTAGGTTAGCAGATAAAAAAAGCGAGCTTAACCAGAGCTCGCTTTTTATCATCAAATAGTTTCCTTTTGATGAAACAATTAACTAAATTTATTTTTAAATTTCTTCATGAAGCTGTTTTTAAAACAGTTTTGTTAAAACTTTCGATTTTCTTTTCTTAAAAAAACTAATAATTTAACGATGTAAAATTACATCAGCCCTTCTTTTTTTAAAACACCAAAATTCGCTAATTTGTATGTTATTTTAACGGTTATTTCTCTTTACTTTATCATATAAATTAATATAGAACATGTTTAGATTAATATATTGTAGTTTTAAAATAAATTTTACAGGATTAATTGATTTAGATTAAATTTTAAAAAAAACATAATATTTTAACCAATAAAATGTTTTTAAAGTTTAAATCTTGTTAATTTTGCACACATAAATGACAGGCTATCATTATTTTTAAAGGTAGGTTGTCCATTTAAATAAAAATTATGCTTATGTCAAATACAAGACCAACTTTAAAAAAAATAAGTCCAGATTTTGGAAAATCGATACTTGTTAAAAAACATCTTGAGTTTAAAAAAGAGATCAAAGCTTTTTGGCATTTTCATCCAGAAATTGAATTAATTTATGTTAATAAAGGAAAGGGAAAGAGACATATAGGTAATCACTTGTCTTATTTTAATAATAGTCAATTGTTACTAATAGGTAGTAATTTACCACACAATGGTTTTACAGATCGTTTAACAACGAATGGGTCTGAAACACTAATTCAGTTTCATCCCGAATTTCTAGGAAATAAATTTTTTGATATTCCAGAAATGAAAAAGGTGCAAAAGCTGTTAGAGAAAGCTAAAAAAGGATTGCTCTTTGGCGTAAAAACAAAAACAAAACTAGGTCCAAAAATTGAAAAGATTACAGAAAAAGAAGGGTTCAAACAAATTTTAATTTTACTTGAAATATTAAACACATTATCAAAAGCAGATGATTATACCCTCTTAAATGCAGATGGCTATGCATTGGAAACCCAACCTCAAGATAGCAGTAAGATTAATGTGATTTTTAAATACGTAAATGAAAATTTCAATAGACATATTACTTTAGACGAAATTGCAGACTTGGTAAGCATGACAGTTCCTGCGTTTTGTCGCTTTTTTAAAAAGACAACAGGGAAAACATTTACTAAAATGGTTAATGAGTACAGGATTGTTCATGCAACAAAATTACTCTCTGAAAGTCAAATGAGTATTTCTGAAGTTAGTTTTGAATGTGGTTTTAATAATTTTTCTCACTTCAATAAGTTGTTTAAAGAGTTCACAGGGAAACCGGCTTCAAAATATAGAAGTGAGATGATAAATTTTGTACAGAACACAAATTCATAATTTTTTTAAATAGATAAAACTACGGCATGCGATATCTCAATAGGAAATAAAATCTTAGGAAACGTAGATTCTATTGTTATCTAACTGTAAAAAAGAGTATTGTGTATGGAGAAGAATTGGTAATTCTACAATATAAAATTACAGAGCGTTTTAGATTGCTAAGGAAAGTTATTTTTTAAAGTTGGTTTTATGAAGTAATCTGTTGATCGTGTACTACCTGTGTTATTTTACTCCATTCCATTCGTTGTAAAACTGATCTAAAAAAACGTCCATAAAGGCATGTCTTTCTTGGGCAATTGTTTTGGCAGTTTTAGTATGCATTTTATTTTTTAATAGTAATAATTTTTCGTAAAAATGATTTATGGTTGGGGCTTTAGAATTCTTATACTCCTTTTTTGTCATCGTTAAATTTGGTAGAATTTCTGGATTATAAATAGCCCTATTTTTAAAGCCGCCGTAATTAAAGCAACGTGCAATGCCAATAGCACCAATTGCATCCAATCTATCGGCATCTTGTAAGACTTGAAACTCTTTAGAATGAATTGGTGACTTTTCTTTTGAAAACTCATTTTTAAAAGACATGTGTGTAATGATTTGTAAAACATGTGCTATAACTTGTTTATCTACTTTTTCTGAATGTAAAAAATCAGCAGCTTTTTTAGGGCCAATTGTTTCGTCACCATTATAAAACTTAGCTTCTGCAATGTCATGCAATAAAGCCGCTAAAGAAACTATAAAAACATCAGCTTGTTCTTCTTTTGCAATTAAAGTAGCAGTTTTAAAAACACGTTCGATATGAAACCAATCATGTCCACCTTCTGCATTAGCTAACTCTTTCTTTACAAAAGCAATGGTTTTGGTAATTATTTTTTTGCTATTCATGTTCTTAAAAGTAGGATCCTGTAAGAAGGTATAAAGAAGATTTTTTATGTTCTAGCAGCCAATTCCTTTTTTAATTTTTTTAATTCATTAATCATAACAAACAACATCGGTAAAAAAAATAAAGGTAAAAATGTTAAGGCAGAGATGCCATCTTCTAAGGTAGCTAGAATAGCCAAAATTAACATTAATAGGACAACTGCAATTTTAACAATTACAAACGTTTGTTGTTTTTTGATTTTATGTTGAATTTCTTTAGTAGAATATGAAGAAAATTGGGAAGACATTTGTCAATTTTTTATAGACATACAAAATCCATGTTTAAAACATGGATTTTATAGAATGTCAATTTTTTTAGTGTCTTTCTAAAATCATTCTCTTTGAGATCGATTTAGAATTCGTTTTCTAACAATGTTCGTCGTAAGCACTCGCTAAATTTTGAGCAATCATTTGAGCAGATCTACCTTCTATATGATGACGCTCTAGCATGTGTACCAAGTTACCATCTTTAAACAAAGCTACAGCTGGTGAAGATGGAGGAAATGGAATCATATATTCTCTTGCTTTTTGTACAGACTCTTTTTCAACTCCTGCAAAAACGGTTGTTAAATTATCAGGTTTTTTATCGGCTCCTAAAGATGCAATTACCCCTGGTCTTGCGGTACCTGCAGCACAACCACAAACAGAATTTACTACAACTAGAGTAGTTCCTGTTTTAGCTAATGCCTTGTCTACATCATCTGCCGTATATAAAGCCTCAAAACCTTCATTAATCAACTGATCGCGCATTGGTTTTACTAATTCTTCTGGATACATAATTATAAGTGTTTTATAATGCAAATATAGTAAGAAACCCTATCCTTTTCAAAAATTATACCCAATGCATTTTTCAATAAAAGCATCATTAAAATTGATAGCAACCATTGCACCTTGCAGGCCTTGATTTTTCTTATATTTGGGCAAAAATTACAGGATGAATACATTTTCTAAATGGTTAGGTGCTGGATTAGGGTTTACTTTTGGTGGACCTATTGGAGCTATTATTGGTTTTGCACTTGGTAGTTTTGTAGATGGTTTTTCAATTCAAGATTTTAATACCGCAAAAAAAGAATTTGAAAATAATAGTAAAGGTTCTCAAAGTCGAACCCAATCGGGTGACTTTGAAATAAGTCTGTTGGTATTGGCCTCAATAGTCATAAAAGCCGATGGTAAAATAGATCGAAGAGAGCTAGATTTTGTGAGAGCACAGTTTGTAGGAATGTATGGAAAAGAACGAGCTAATAATGCATTCAAATTATTCAAAGGCATTGTAAAAGAGAGCGTTGCTACACACCAAGTATGTTCGCAAATAAGGCAATACATGCCTCATGCATCGCGTTTACAATTGCTTCATTTTTTATTCGGGATTGCAAAAGCTGATGAGTTTGTTAGCGAACAAGAAGTTGATGAGATTCGAAAAATCGCTAATTATTTGAATATAAATTCTCGTGATTATGGGTCGATAAAGGCAATGTTTTATCAAGAATCGGATGCTGCTTATAAAATCTTAGAAATTGACAAATCTGCTTCCGATAGTGATTTGAAAAAAGCGTATAGAAAAATGGCAAAAAAATACCATCCCGATAAATTGCAGGGCTTAGGAGATGAACACTTAAAAGGAGCTCAAGAAAAATTTCAAACCATACAAGCTGCTTACGAGGCTATTAAAAAAGAGAGAGGGATTTCTTAAAACGTTCGTTTTCCTTAAAGAATGACGATTTATTAAGCCTAAATTGTTGTGTTGTTTATTGCAGGTGTTTTATGGCAAAAGCAACGATACAAGCATGAGCATCAAAATAAGCACAGAGAACACAATATAGTAGGTGTTATGGTTAGCGGCCAAGACACAATATATTGTTTTGAGGTATTTGCAAATTAGTAGATTTAATGTATATTTGTTAGGAATTTTCCCCTCAAATTTTTAACGGATCAATCTCTAAAATTTGATACTATGTGTACTATGAGGTTTTTAGTAAAAAAGAGAGCCAACACTATATTCGTTCTTTTTTTACCTATTTTTCTTTTTACAGTAGCCAATACTTTTTCTCAAGACGGCCCTGGAGGTGTTGGTGCTACAAGTGGTTCTAGTAACCTAGTGTTGTGGCTTAACCCTGATACAGCAGGAAATACAAATACATTATGGAAAGATGCTTCAACAAATTCATATGACTTTACTTCAGGAAATGGAGCAACCCTAACTTCAAATAATGCCAATGGGTACAATACTTATAGTTTTAATGGAAGTAGCAACTACTTTGATAAAAGTTACGAGAACACTTTAAATCCTACAAGTTTTAGCATTTTTACAACTACAAATGTTGTGTCAACTTCAGATTATAAAGCTGTAGTTTCGAGTAGAGAAAATACACCCAGCACAAAAGGTTTTATTTTGTATGCTCTTCCTACGAATAATTTCTGGTCTTTTTGGACATCATCAGAAGGAGACAGTGAATGGCGACTAACAGGAAATTATAACAGCACAGCAGGTAATTGGAGTGTAGAAACACTTCTTTTTAGCAGCGCTACAAATGGGAAAAAACTTTACATTAATAATGGATTAGATGATGAAAGGACAAATTCATTTACACCAAACTCTTCTAGCTCATTCAGGATTGGTGCAGGAGCAAATGAAAATCCTACCCCATCTTTTTATTACAGTGGTCAAATGGGGGAAATAATTATGTTTGATGTTGTTGTTAATACTGCTCAAAGAACAATCATAAACAATTATTTATCGGCAAAATATGGGTTTCTTTTAGGTTTAGATGATTTTTATACCCAAGACGATTTCGTTAATGGAGATTATGATCATGATGTAGCCGGAATTGGTCAGGCAACAGATGGAAGCAACCATACCAATTCTAGAGGAACAGGAATTATTCGCATGCATACCCCTTCAGATTTAGATAATGACGAATTTTTGTTCTGGGGAAGAAACGATAAAGAAAGCTATTCGTTTACAACATCTTCTTCTTATGTAAAAGAAGGAGACAATACATGGCGTGTTGCTAAAAGAAGCGATTTAGGAACGGTTAGTGTAGAAGTAGATTTAACAGGTATTGCTACACCCTGCTCAGCACAAATAGTTGTAGATAATGACGCTGATTTTTCTTCACCTACCAATACGTATACAATGTCTAATACCAGTGGCAATTTATGGCAAGCCACAGGAGTCAGTTTTACAGACAATGATTATTTTAGAATAGCATACACAGATGATATAGTTGTAGATGGAACTCAATTTTATAACGGTTCTGGAGCTGCTAACGTACCCAATACAGCTGATAATTGTTACAAGTTATTAGTAAAAAATACCGCTACAGGATCTTTAGCATTAACAGAGAATGCCAACGTAAAAGAAGTAGAGGTAGAAAGTGGAGGAAAGCTAGTTGTGAATACCAACAGACGTTTACAGGTTACCAATGGGATTACCAATAACGGTGAGATTCGTATGATAGGAGATGCTCAGCTAATACAGACCCATACAGGAGGGAGTATGAACAGTGGTTCAGGAATGTTCTATCAAGACCAAACAAGTGTTACAACAAGTATGTATCAATCTGGCTACTGGAGCTCTCCAGTAACCACCGATGGATCTACCTTTACGATTGCAGGAGTGCTAAAAGATGGAACTACGCCAACTTCAGCTACCTCTACACCAGGTAATATTACGTTTTCAGCAAACACTTTTGATGGAGATCGTACAACAAATCCGATCACACTGAGTAGGTATTGGCTGGCACGACTTACCAATACTACTGCTTGGACAGTTTCTCTAAACCCAACAACGGAGACTTTTAATCCGGGCGAAGGATGGAATATGAAAGGACCTGGAGGTGGTACACAGAACTATACCTTTGTAGGAAGAGTCAACGATGGTGAGTATTCTTTAACAGTTGATGATGAGAGTTTTAGTTTGATAGGAAACCCTTACCCTTCGGCCATAGATGCTGATGAATTTATTGATGATAATAATCGGTCTGTAGGAGCTGTTTTATATTTTTGGAATGCAGGAGATCAGACCACACACAATTCAGGAAACTACACTGGATCGTACCATACGAGGGTTGTTAGAATGGGTACACCTAGTGGAACAACAGCTGTTTCAGGAATATCTAATTTTTTTATTCCGGTAGCACAAGCATTCTTTGTGTACAGAGGTGCTGCTAGTCGATTAGGAACAGGAACGGCAGGGACCGCTGCAACAATTACGTTCAAAAATTCACAGAGAGCCTTTAAAAGAGTGTCAGATTCAGACTCACAGTTTTTTGGAAAAGTAACAACAACAAAATCTAGGGCTTCTTTCCCAATTCTTCGTTTGGGGATGCAGTTTGATATAGCAGATGATAAAGTGTACGCCAGAGAATTGGCCATAGGATTCAGAGGACTCGACAATACTTTTAACAATGGCTATGATGCACCGATGTTCGATTTGCAGTCTAGTGACATGGCGTTACAAGTATCAGATAGAGGAACGAATCCTTATGTAATTACAGGAATAGAAGACTTTGATATTCATTTACAGATTCCTATAACGGTTTATATGGATCAACAGAGAGAAGTGACGTTTAAGATTAAAGACTTTGAGAGAGTTGATGCATCGCAACAGGTATATCTTTATGACGCAGTAACAGAGCACCACTACAAGTTAAGAGAAGCAGAAGCAACAATTACCATTGATGCAGGAACGTACACAGATCGTTTCTATATTATGTTTAATGAAACGTCACTTGGTGTGGATGAGGAACTATTGGGAAGTACCACTATTTCTTACCAAGCAGAGACAAGCAGTATGGTCACAGAAGTTGCTTTTGGTAATGTCATAAAAAAGATAGAGATATATAATTATCTAGGAAAAAAAGTAGCGCAAAAAGTGTTTCAAAACCCTACTTCAAAAGGAGAGATAGCATCCTTACAAATACCAGCATCTATCTATATTGTAAGAATTCAAACAAACAAAGGATTCGTTACCCGAAAGGTAGTAGTAACACCTTAAAGAGAGCACAATCAAAGTTAATTCTGATAAGGGGGAGTAGAATAAACGTCCTTAAAAGTTACATGCGCTTTTTTTTAATATCGTAGCAATTCGTTAGCAAAGCTACTAGGAGTGTTTGATATTCAAAACGTATCATTATTTGTATTGAGTAAATCGGCTCTACAGTGCTCAATATGCTTTTATAAACGCAAGAATTTAGTGTGAAAAATTTAATAGCTACGTTTTATAAAATTGAAAACGAAACAACTAACCTTATTTTAAGGTGCTATTTTCCACATTTTCACAGAAAATTGTTAATTTTGCAAACTTATTAGAAACTACCGTAAATGAAAGTGAAATTTCCTGAATATAAAGGACTTGACTTACCGAAAGTGGCCGAAGAAATTTTAAAATTTTGGCAAGAGAATGACATCTTTGAAAAAAGTATTTCTACTAGAGAAAATGCTGATTCTTTTGTGTTTTTTGAAGGGCCACCCTCTGCAAATGGATTACCTGGTGTACATCATGTTTTGGCAAGAGCTATAAAAGATATTTTTCCTCGTTATAAAACCATGAAAGGCTACCAAGTAAAACGCAAAGCGGGTTGGGATACTCATGGATTGCCTATTGAATTAGGGGTAGAAAAAGAATTAGGAATTACTAAAGAAGATATTGGTGTTAAAATTTCTGTAGAAGAATATAACGCAGCATGTAGAAAAGCAGTAATGCGTTACACAGATGTTTGGAATAATTTAACGCAAAAAATGGGCTATTGGGTAGATATGGAAGATCCATATATTACTTATGAACCCAAATATATGGAGTCTGTTTGGTGGTTATTAAAGCAGATTTACAACAAAGAGTTGTTGTATAAAGGGTACACCATACAGCCGTATTCTCCAAAAGCAGGAACAGGTTTAAGTTCTCATGAATTAAACCAACCAGGAACATACCAAGATGTTACAGATACTACCGTAGTAGCTCAGTTTAAAGCCATAGAAAGTTCGTTACCAGAATTTTTAAAAAAGTATGACAATTTACATTTTATCGCTTGGACAACTACCCCTTGGACACTACCAAGTAACACTGCGTTAACTGTTGGTCCTAAAATAGATTATGTGGTGGTATCTTCATTCAACCAATATACGTTTGCACCAATAAAAGTAATTTTAGCTAAAAATTTAGTTGGCAAACAATTTTCTGGAAAATATACACAAGCTGAAAATGAGGAAGCAATTCAAAATTATTCAAAAGGAGATAAAAAGATTCCATTTGTAATCCTTAGCGAATGCAAAGGTACAGATTTAGTTGGTGTTCGTTATGAACAGCTATTGGATTATGCATTGCCCAATGACAATCCACAAGATGCTTTTCGGGTAATTGCTGGAGATTTTGTTACCACAGAAGACGGTACAGGTATTGTACATACAGCACCAACATTTGGTGCAGACGATGCTTTGGTAGCCAAACAAGCGACGCCAGAAGTTCCGCCAATGTTGGTGAAAGATGAAAACGATAATTTAGTTCCATTAGTAGATTTACAAGGAAGATTTAGACCCGAAGTAAATGATGCTATTTATGGTTTTGCAAATGAATATGTAAAAACAGCTTATTTATCAAAAGAAGAAGAAGAAGAAGCATTAAAAAATCAACAAGAACGCTTAGGAGCTGTTATTAAAAATCAACAGCAATACTTGTCTGTCGATGAACGTATAGGTTTGAAATTAAAAAATGAAAACAAAGCTTTTAAAGTAGAAAAATACAAACATAGTTATCCAAATTGTTGGAGAACAGATAAGCCTATTTTATATTACCCATTGGATTCTTGGTTTATCAAAGTTACTGATGTAAAAGATAGAATGCACGAGCTTAACAAAACCATTAATTGGAAACCAGCATCTACTGGTACTGGACGTTTTGGGAATTGGTTGGCAAATGCAAATGATTGGAATTTATCCCGCTCTCGATATTGGGGAATCCCTTTGCCAATTTGGAGAACAGAAGATGGTAAAGAAGAAATCTGTATTGGTTCTGTAGCAGAATTGAAAGCTGAGATGAAAAAATCAGTAAATGCAGGAATCATGAATAAAGACATCTTTGCTGATTTTGAAGTAGGGAATATGTCAGATGAAAACTATGCTCAGTTAGATTTACATAAAAATATTGTTGATGAAATTGTATTGGTTTCTCTATCAGGAAAACCAATGAAGCGTGAGTCTGATTTGATTGACGTTTGGTTTGATTCTGGTTCTATGCCTTATGCACAGTGGCATTATCCTTTTGAAAATCGTAATAAAATTGATGCACAGTGTCAGTCTGACGGTGTTTCAGATGCTCACAAAGGCTCCTCTTTTCCTGCAAACTTTATTGCGGAAGGTGTAGACCAAACAAGAGGTTGGTTTTATACCTTGCACGCAATAGCAACTATGGTTTTTGATACTGTTGCTTATAAAAATGTAGTTTCTAATGGTTTGGTTCTGGATAAAAATGGACAAAAGATGTCTAAACGATTAGGCAATGCTGTAGATCCGTTTGAAACCCTATCTACCTATGGTGCAGATGCTACACGTTGGTATATGATTGCTAATGCAAACCCGTGGGATAATTTAAAATTTGATTTAGAAGGCATTGAAGAGGTCAAACGTAAGTTTTTTGGTACCTTATACAATACGTATTCTTTCTTTTCTTTATATACAAATATTGATGGGTTTGCTTATGCTGAACTAAACATTCCTTTAGAAGAAAGACCAGAATTAGACAGATGGATTTTATCTGAACTACACACTTTAATTCAGAAAGTAGATAAATTTTACGAAGATTACGAACCAACAAAAGCTGCTAGAGAAATTGCTGATTTTACACAAGAGTATGTAAGTAACTGGTATGTGCGTTTGAGTAGAAGACGTTTTTGGAAAGGAAGTTATGAAGCTGATAAAATTTCTGCTTATCAAACCTTATATACTTGTATGGTAACTATAGCAAAGTTGGGTGCGCCAATTGCTCCATTCTTTATGGATAAGTTATACAAAGACCTAAATAGTGTTACAAAAAAAGAGTCTTTTGAAAGTGTTCACTTGGCAGATTTTCCAACGTTTGATAGTGCTTTTGTAAATAAAAGTTTAGAGCGTAAAATGGAAAGTGCACAAATTATTTCTTCGTTGGTACTATCCTTACGTGCAAAAGAAAAGATTAAAGTACGCCAGCCATTACAAAAAATAATGATTCCAGTTGATAGTTTACAACAAAAGGAAGAAATACAAGCTGTTGCATCTTTAATAAAACAAGAAGTAAATGTAAAAGAGATCGCGCTTTTAGAAGATGCATCCGAGGTCTTGATCAAACAAATTAAACCCAATTTTAAAGTGTTAGGGCCAAAGTTTGGTAAAGAAATGCGTTCTATTGCAGGGGTAGTTGCAAATTTTACACAAGAAGATATCAACAAAATAGAAAAAGTTGGCAACATTTCTATTTTAATTAGGGATAAAAATATAATTTTAGAACGAGAAGATGTAGAAATATCTTCTAAAGATATAGAAGGTTGGTTAGTAGCTAACGAAGGTAAAATTACCGTAGCTTTAGACGTTACGATTTCTGAAGATTTACGTAAAGAAGGCATCGCACGTGAATTGGTAAATAGAATACAAAACGCTAGAAAGGATACAGGTTTAGATGTTACTGATAAAATTGCGTTAACTATTGCGAACTATAAAGGCTTAAAAGAAGCTGTTTTAGAAAATAAAACCTACATCATGAGTGAAACATTAACCGAAGAGTTATATTTTGCTGATGTTATAGAAGACGGAATTCTTATTGAATTTGATTCGATAACAAGTAAAATAAAACTCAAAAAAATCTAATATTATGGAAGAAACTAAAGCAAAATATTCTGAAGCTGATTTAAAAGAGTTTAGAGCAATCATAGAAAGAAAAATACAGCAAGCAAAACAAGATTTAGAACTGTTACAGAGTGCCTACAAAAACGATGCTAATAATGGGACAGATGATACATCACCTAGTTTTAAATCTTTTGATGATGGTTCGAATGTAATGAATAAAGAAAAAAATGTACAGTTAGCAATACGCCAAGAAAAGTTTATTAGAAACTTAAAAAATGCACTTTTGCGTATCGAAAACGGAACTTATGGAGTGTGTAGAGTAACTGGAAAATTAATACAGAAAGCGCGTTTAAAATTAGTTCCTCATGCTACATTGAGTATAGAAGCAAAGCGCAAACAATAATTTGCAAACTGATTTATTTATGGGGTTATTTTAGTCTTTGTAAATTAATAATATAAAGGTAAACCCATATGTAAAGCTACTATATTTTTTAAAAAAATGCTACAACACAAGTATCGTTAATAACTAGAATAACGTGTATTAATTGCTATTTTCGCAGCTAAATTTATTTAATAGTATGTCAAAAAA
>Ga0209653_1001613_pt1 | contig 17790 bp, 10 predicted proteins | sample SaaInl6LU_22_DNA_FD_184644 | JGI IMG/M metagenome (GOLD analysis project Ga0209653, IMG submission 184644) | Marine microbial communities from expanding oxygen minimum zones in the Saanich Inlet - ESP_116LU_22_DNA (SPAdes) (version 2) | ecosystem: Environmental > Aquatic > Marine > Intertidal...
GCTCTTTTTGGCCGGGAATGCTCGGCGCCGGTATAGCGCTATTTCGTAGGCGGTAACAGCGATGAGGGTGACCGCGACCAGCGGAAGGACAAACCACAGCATGATCGTGGTGAACCCGGAGGCGGCGTCGTGCTCAGTAGAGGCAAGAACCAGGTAGAGCAGGTAGGCGGCATAGAGCGCCAAGAACAGCGAGCCTTCCCATCGGGCAATGATGAAACCAGTGAAGGCGATAGGGAGCAATGCGACTGCGGCGGCGAGCATCAAGGGAAGATCAAGAGCTATTGCCGCGTCGGGAATCGGAATCCCCTCCGCAAAGAGAATTGCCGGAAGACCCAGGACGAGCCCGATGTTGAAAATGTTGCTACCGACGATGTTTCCTACCGCCATGTCGCGCTCGCCCCGGCGCAGAGCAACAATGGAGGTGGCGAGTTCGGGGAGTGATGTTCCTATGGCGACCACGGTGAGGCCAATGACAAGGCTGCTCACCCCCAAGTCTGTGGCGATATTGACCGCTCCCGTCACGAGGGCCTGTGCCCCGGCTACCAGGAGTCCGACTCCTGCGATTACAAGGATGACGGCAAGCCATAGTCGAACAGGCTTGGAGTTGAGAGGCATTTCGGAGGCAACGGTGGTTGCCTGCTGGGATTCTTTGCGTCCCACCACGATGCTCATCACGGCATGAAGTACCAGACCACCCAGGAGGAGCACTCCGTCCAAGAGGCTCAATACGCCATCGAGGCTCACCACCACCAACAAGACCGATATCCCGAGCATGACCGGAATGTCGAACCTCACCACTTGACGCTGGATGACCAGCGGACTCAGGACTGCTGAGAGTCCGAGAACAAGAAGAATGTTGGCGATATTGCTGCCTATTACGTTACCAATGGCGAGGCCTGGCTCACCCTCCAGCACTGCTCCCACCGTGACGGCGAGCTCGGGTGCAGATGTTGCCGCTGAGACGACCACGAGTCCAATGACCAGCGGGGAAATTCCGACTCGGACCGCGAGGGTTGAAGCGCCTCGAACCAGAGCCTCGCCTCCGGCGATCAAGAGAGCGAGGCCCACAACGACGAGGCCAATATCGAGCGCGAGCACAGACTGAGCTTATCGAGCGCTTCGTCGAAATCCTCTGAATCATGGGGTGTCCCGTGTGGAGGGCTCGAAACGCTAGACTCTCTTCGTTGCCGACGAGTAATTGTCGACTGCCACGGGCTGTGGCGCAGCTTGGTAGCGCACTTGACTGGGGGTCAAGGGGTCGCAGGTTCAAATCCTGTCAGCCCGACTGACCAGCGGCGTTCCTCGAATAGGAGACTCCTTTCATTCGGAGTTGAGAAGTCGTCCGAGGGTCTCCCTTGCTTCTGTTGGATCGTCGCCTCCTGGCTCAGGTTATGAGGTCCGACAACCCGGACCCCAGCCTCTTAGCACCGTCTCGGTGCGAGGGTGCTAAAATTTAGCAATGTTCAATGTAGGCCTCGCACGGGGGCGCGCCGGCTCAACTGTGTTGTCTGTGGCGCTTGTCCTCAGCGTTTTTCTCTCGCTGGGCTCGACCTCAGCTGTGACTCCAGCTTTCGGGTCGGACAGTTATAAAGTGAGTTTTCTTGCCAACGGAGGCGCGGGGTCGATGTCTGACCAGGCGGGGTCGTCTTCCGCGACGTTGAGTCCGAACATGTTCACCCGCACCGGGTACACCTTTGTCGGCTGGAATACTGTCGATGATGGCAAGGACGGCACGGCGTATTCTGACGAGGCAACGTACGATTTCTCGGCAGATCTGACCCTCTATGCACAATGGGTCCGTTGGAGGACCGTTACTTTTGAGGCTAACGGAGGCGCGGGGTCGATGTCTGACCAGTCGGGGTCGTCTTCCGCGACGTTGAGTCCGAACATGTTCACCCGCACCGGGTACACCTTTGACGGCTGGAATACTGTCGATGATGCCAAGGACGGCACGGCGTATTCCGACGAGGCAACGTACGATTTCTCAGCGAATCTGACCCTCTATGCTCAGTGGGTCGTTACCGTGTCTTTTGAGGCTAACGGAGGCGCGGGGTCGATGTCTGACCAGGCGGGGTCGTCTTCCGCGACGTTGAGTCCGAACACGTTCACCCGCACCGGGTACACCTTTGTCGGCTGGAATACTGTCGCTGATGGCACGGGCACGGCGTATTCCGACGAGCAAACGTACGATTTCTCAGCGAATCTGACCCTCTATGCTCAGTGGGTACAGGTGAGGACCGTTACCTTTGAGGCTAACGGAGGCGCGGGGTCGATGTCAGCGCAAACCGGGGCTGTTTCTGCGCCTCTAACCACAAATGGTTTTTCGCGGTCTGGTTATGATTTTGCCGGCTGGAACACGGAACGAGGTGGCACAGGCACGGCGTATTCCGACAAAGATGATTATGGCTTCGCAGAATCTGTGACGCTCTACGCTCAGTGGACCGTTGCGTCGAGCCCGGCGGTGGCGGCAGCGGCAGGGGCAGAGGCTGAAGTCAATGAAGACTCCAAACTAGCGCCGCAGGAAGTGCCCCCGAGTCGAGCCCCGGCTCGCTTCTTGGGTTTCGCTCCGCAAGTCTTGAAGTACGCGCCAGTCAGTATTGAGCGGGGAGATCAACTCAATGAAAAGCCGGGTTTCTCTGATTCAGTGGCGCTGGTTAAGGGGCAGAACGCAAAAGTCTTGGCCGCCGCAGACAGCCCACTGAGCGCCTCCTTTGACGTGGGCAAAGTGCAAATCAAAATGTTTGTCGACGCCCAGAATGGAGAGTTCAAAGACAGTGTGGGTTTCCCCGAATTAACCATTGCGACAGGCGCGCAAGCGAAACTGCAAGCTACCGGCTTACGAGGCAACTCGCAGATGGAGATTTTTCTTCCCGCCTCTGACGGGAGCTTTTCCAATTTGGGTCAGGTGGATGTTGGTGTCGATGGAAAGGTTGACACTTCTCTGACGTTCGGAGATTCGGGTCGAGACGAACCCTTGCCCATCGGGAAGCGTTACCTCCAACTGATTACTCTGGACGCTGAGGGGAGTGAGACTGTCTTGGAGTACCCGGTGACTATTGCACAGCCCCTCCCAGCTCCGGCGATCGACCGCTCATCGGGAAGTCGACCGGTTTTGCAGCCGGGGCGAGCATCGGCGTTGAACAGTGGCACCCCACAAACCGTCACTGTCAGGAAGTCGGTGGGGTCCGTGGAGGTTGTCGGCGAAACCTGGTCCTTCGGAGTTGAAATAGCGTCCAACGACGGAAACGTTGAAATCCTTGCCCTCGAGCGGGATGAACCTTTAGCGGTCGAAGGATCTGGTTTTATGCCGGGAACCAGGGCTGATGTCTGGTTGTTCTCCGACCCGATCCTCCTGGGAACTGTGGATATTCGAGCGGATGGAACATTTGAAGCGACTTTCCCCGTTGCTAGTAACTTAGTTCCGACAGGTGACCACACGCTGCAGATTCAGGGTGTGGGAGAGGGCGGGTTTATTCAAGCTGCCAACGTAGGTGTGGTGGTGAATGACTTGGTCAATACACCCACAGGTCCCGTTGATTCCGATCCACTGAGCTGGATACCGTTTATTTTCATCGGAACGTCTGTGGGTGGTGTGCTGATCCTGGTGGGGGTAACAATGGCCATTCGGCGTCGTCAGCGCTCCAGCGATCGTCTCGTGCCCGTCTCGCCCTGACTGCCGTTCCCCATGGTGTTGCCCGCGAACACCCTATGCGGCGTATTTGTCGGTAAGGGTTGGTCTCCGAGTCTCAGGGAAGCTCCCAAAAACACAGACGAGCGAACACTCGAAGGTCGCGCCTTCAACGGGGGTCTAAGGATCAATTAGTCTCAGCTCGACCGCGAACTCGACCGTTGTCGTCTCCTCGGCGCCTGTTTCGGATGCCCGATGTGTCCTTGAGTAGTCGCCTGAGGGTCTCTGTAGCCTTCCCTCTCGGAGCGCGGTCTTGGACCCACACGGTGTTGGTCGTGTGTGAGTCACAGAGTGGCCGCTTAGCGCACGCGCAGGGTTTTCTGCCTCCAGCAGCGGAGGCGCCGCGCATCAACGACAAGTTAGAGCCGTTTTTGGGAACTCAGGCTCAGCACCGCGCGAAAATGTGGGCCGTCATCCTTCACCCGACAGGTACCCAAGAAATGGGATCACAAAGAGCACGCGCCCTACGACGTCTTCTTTCGGCACGACTAACCTGCTGGCTCCTGTGAAGACAAGGAGCTCGTCGCCACCTACTTGAGCTACTCCGACCATGACCAGACGCCCGTCGATCTCGGCGATTACGGTCGAATCTGGGGAAATGCCTGCGCGCGGGTTCACCGCTGCAATGGAGGTCTCGGCACCCCCGAGACCCGTTGTGAGCCCGCGGTCCGGATTGACAAAATACAGGATATCTGCTGCTCGCAGACCCGTTACAGCTCCAACAAGCAGGAATAAACCGCCGACAAAAATAGCTATCCGCTTCACTAGGTTTCTCCTTCTCGCCGAGCGACGTGTCGAGTTTCTTTTGCGAGTGCTTGAGTACAGTGCAGAGTCGCGGGGGTGGAGGACATCGTCCACCCCAGTGGTGTCCGTTAGGCCCTCCGCTGATACGACGTCTAGCGCTCCCGAGGGATGGTCTGCGCCACCGCTTCTGTCTGGGTCTACAACGGTCTCATCACCTTCTTCTTGACCAGAGGCGCCAAACAGCATGCGGATGGCCCCATCATGCGGTCCGGACTTTCCCGACCATGAGGCGACTTCTACAATCGTGCCAGGCTCAATCCCTTTCAACGTAAGTTTTTGTCCTTGGGGGAGATCCACGGTGAGCTCCGTTCGCTCGTTCGCTTGGTCGTCAGCACCGGGTGTAACAGCTTCGGTCTCTCCACTCGAACCCTCAGAACCGTTGTTTTCAAACTGTTCCCGCTCAAGTCTCGCCTGAACAATTCGAAGTTCCGATTCCTCGAGTAGCCGCGCAAATTCCTCTGCCCGACGCTTTTCGCGTCGGCCGGAGGCCGAGCCAGTCTCACCTGACATCGTTACTCAATGGTGAGTACTAGGGTCGCGGCTTCCTCGTTAACGTTGGTTGGGTCTGCAGCCACAATCGCGCTCGGAGTGAATTCGTCATTACCAATAGTCATCGTTGACGCGTCGGGAATAGTTAGCCCTCGAGCCTCGGCGAGTTCGGTGTTCGCTGTCCCGTAAATCCAAATACTCAAGGATTGACCTTGGCACGCGTCCGCGATGTCGCTGAGGATGACACTGTCAATGTAGAAGATTCTCGACGCAATGTCGATACTTGAGGTCATCCGTATTTCCACGCTTGCGTCGCACGCACCAAGCGAGACGACGCCTGCCCCGTTATCTAACCCACCAGCACCGTCTGCACCGTCCGCACCATCTGCACCATCTGCACCATCTGCACCATCTGCACCATCTGCACCATCTGCACCATCTGCACCATCTGCACCGTCCGCGCCATCTGCACCGTTAAGTCCTGCAGGACCGGCCGGGCCCACAGGCCCGAGGGAACCCGGTAGACCATCGGCTCCGGCGAGTCCGGGGCTCCCTGGTGCCCCCGCTGGGCCGGTAAAAGCCATGGGCTGAAGACCCAGCGTGTTGGCAACCGCATAATTGAGTTGATACGCGAGATTTGGGACAAACTGTAGCGTGAAGAGGAAAAGAATAAGAGCTGTCACCACGACAGGAAACAAGAAGCCGCGTCGCGGTCGCTCCGGGCGGGATCCCGGAAACAGGTTGGACTGGTCAATTAAGGCCACCATTACCTGCTCCTGATTCTGTCTCTGATCAGTTGGCGCGCATCCGGGCCCAACGACAACAAAACTATCACCACAAGCGCAAGCGCTAGCAGATTGGATGGTTGGATCAAGAAACCAACTTTGGGGATTGACCCGATTACAGCACCAATGACATCCTGGGTCAGCACGGGAGACAAATCAGGCACCTCGTTGGCATCTCCCTTGGTTTCCCAACCCGTTTCGGCGTTGCCGCCAATGATTCTGTGGCTGAAGTCACCGATGAGATTTGACCGGTCCTGGTTGTAATAGTTGAACACAATGACTGAACCTTCTTCGATATCCACGAATCGCGGACTAACAACAGCGATCAGGTCACCTCGCTCGAAAGTTCCTGCCATTGAATCACTCAAGACGAACCTCAACTGGAGCGAGCCCGTGATGATCGTAAGCGCAGCAAGGCTCACAATGAGAATTGTTAGTGCGCCGAGAGTGCTCCTCAACGCCTTCAAAACCTGGAAACGCTTGGATGCCTTGAAACTTTTAACCAGCTGAGACTTAAAGGGAAGGGATCCAGTCTCTTGCTCCAATCTCCCTGTATCTAAGCGGAAAGCACGCGGGGCGGAAGCGGGGCCACCCTCCTGGACCACCAACCACGTTTCGGAAGGCCCGCTGACGGGTTCTGACCATTCAACAGAAGAAATCCCCGGTACGGAGGCCCGCGCCGGGGACTTCATTGCTACTGAGTCTCTCTCTAGCCGATCTCAATCACGAGATTGTCAGCATCCGCAGCCATTGTGATGGCCGTGCCGCTATCGAAGGTTACGACGACGTTTCCACTCACATTCGAGGACCAGGCATTAATCGAAGATGCAACAGCAACGGAGGTTTCGGCCCGGATAAACAGGTTGCTAGCGTCTTCGTGCTCAATCGACACCGTCGAACCGTCTGTGAGAGAGCTACTCAACGTTCCCGTGACAGTAAGCATCTTGGTGGAGCCGTCATAAAGGTTCAAAGTGATTGGCTCGCTTTGACAGCCGGAGTCGACATCGGTCAGCGTGATTCCACTTAGCCCAAAGTTAGAGCCGTCGAAATTGGCATCCAGAGACGCTCCAATTCCGTCTGTGTCGCAAGCAGCGATTACCTCCGCTCCTTGGGTGAAGGAGATGTCGGCGCCCGAGTTGATCGAAACACTCGCCGCAAAAACCGAACCAGCCGATGCCAGACCGAAGAACGCTACTGCGCCGAGGCCAAGCCAGCCCTTCTTTGAGCTCTTCGTTGATTCAGCAGAATCGAATGAACTGCTAAGGGGAGATTTGGACATTTCAAGCCTTTCCTAATAAAAGATCGATAAGAGGCTAGCACAAATTTGACAATGTTCAATGGTTTCCGCACCGATTTGCCGACTATTTTTTCCGATCCTTCTGCGACAAAAAGCTTAGGTGATGGCGGAACCTCTAAGGACGCGCTTCCCGAGCTCTCGGAGCATCGCCTGGATTATGCCGACATGTGCGAGATTATTCACTGCGATGCCAGCGTCCTGCAGCGCCGAAAATCCGAACAAAATTGTGTGAACGAGTACCGCTAGATCCCGTTTCAATTCTTTCGGCACCGGGAGGACCGAAATCGGTTTCATGATTCTCTCGGAAAACGCATCCAGCGCGACGGGGACACCTTCTCGCAGCTCAGGAATGTGGGGGGCGGCCAACAAAACCTCTCCTCGGAATCTTCTCCAATTGGTGCGGGAGTTGCTCAGACCTCCGACGATGTACTCAGCAAAACCCTCGATACCTAGCTTCCTCTTTTGCCAGCGGGCGACGTTGGATGTGGTTGCCTGGGTAAGCGCGTAGTCAAACGCCTGGGCGGCAAGATGTCCTGTAGTTGTCGTGCGGGGGTAAACATAGCCTGAGGTCACGCCCATGACTCTCGCCAGTCGAGAAACCGTGAGTGCGTGAACACCCGAGTTCTGGACGACCGTCAGCGCGCCAAGCAGTAGCTGCGATTCCATTTGCCGGCCGGGGGCGTCCGAGATCGCTGCCAGTTCCTCCGTTTCCAGAGGCACCAGGTTGGATATTTTCCCCCGCACAGACTCTAGGTAGCTATCCAGGATGATCGCCCTTTCTGCAGAGTGCCACACATCACGGGTGGCGCACATTCCAAGCCTGTTGGCAAAGGTCCATAAAGCGATCGTCTGATCCGCAACGTCGGGGAATCGATTCTCAATCAGCGACTGAAGGCGCGCCGTGACCGTCTCGAGAATTTCGGGTTTCCTGTGGGCGACCAAAAAAATCTCCAACAGTGCCCTGGAGTGAGCGTTTCCGTGTTGAACGCTCCTCGAGGGGTCGCACATGGAGAGGGCCCAAGCTTCGCCGTGCTCGACCCAGATTTCCGCCAGCACGCCAGCGATATCCGCAAAGTGAGAGTAGAAAGTCGGTCGGCTCACGCCGGCCTCCTGGACGATGGGTGAGACCGCTAGTTGGTCCACCCCATATCGCGAGACACAATTAATCGTCGCATTGAGAAGTTTTGAGCGGGACGACATCGAACGCTCCACCCGAGCATTGGCTTCCACCTTTACAGTGTAATGCCTCGGGAGCCCTTCAGTGACTATTCTCGGGCGGCACGAGAAGCATCGAGAACAAGAAACTCCAGCCGGTCAACGTTCGAAGCGCGGACATTCTGTTCGAGACCCTCTGGGTCTGTCTGGCTAGCGGGGTAGTTGGTGGAAATCCCAGATGATGTCGAGTTGCTGGCACTCGTCAGTATCCCATCGGCAACAGCTGTGATTCCGTTGTCCCCTGTTGTCAAGTCCAGCGTCCATATGATCTCATCCAGGATGGTCGAGCTGGAGTCGTAAATCACTAACGACACAATTTCTCCGTCACACGCCGCGGGAATTCCCTCGATAGTGACGCTGTCCACTTCGGTCTGACCTGAGGAATTCACAACCTGAGTGAAAGAAACGCTCGAGTTGCTAACGCACTCGCTGAGAGACGTTTTCCCCGCCGTCAAAAAAATGTCGCCAACAAAATTGACAGGGGCGGCGAACGCACCCGAGATTCCTAACACGCCGACGACGCCGCCCAGACCAATCAACTTGGCAGAGAAGGATAGTGCGGGACGAATCTTTGTGGCCTTACCATCCTCCGCCACGCCCTTCAGCGGATTAGCCACAACGTTGCCTCCCCACGCCACGCCATCGCGTGCCGCGAATGGGCCCGTGACACGGCGTTAGCGAAGACTTTTTTCCGGCAGTGGCAGTCATTGGCTAAAAACTCACCTGACCACTCTTTTCCCAGACGAGATTGACAGATCGAATTTCCATGACTTCGTCGACCTCGACGTCACTAGCGGTGCAGGAACTTGCGTCTGTTGTATCGCTTGTGACATTCACACGCAGCCATTTTGAGCCCGTTTGGACGACCGGGTTTACCCCGGTGCCCGAGATTTGGATCGAACTAGTCTGAGTTGCCACGCTAGCGCGCGCTCCAGAGTAGCGCCAGGAGTTGGTTGCCGTATCTTCGGTGACACCCGCTATCGAGGAACTTCGGCTAACGGTCAGCGTGGGGCTTCCGACCAGCGACGAACCTGAGCTGTCGGCGACCTGACTAAAGCACACCATCGCATTCGTTGAGTCGTTGAGGGTCAGAGCCGGGAAATTCAGATCTTGAGACCGCGGATCGACGAGTAGTACATCGGGAACCTGTCCGTCGACGGGAGTGAGCGCCAAGGCGTACTTTTGATTGAGATAACTCTGGATCGTCGGAAGACTTGCGTCTAGCGCTTCTGTAAAGACGATAAATTCCGCTATTTTTCCGCGGAAGGGGTTATTGTCTCCGTCAGCCCCAATGACAAGGCTGGAGAGGGCGGCGTTCCAGGTCGTCGTGTCAGTGAAGCTTGTTGCCAACGTATCCCGGAAGTAGACACTGGACCCATTCGATGGAGGCGTCCCTCCGTCGGTCTGCTCGCCGTCGTAGACAACGGTAAGGAGGCGGGGGGTCCCATCTTCACCAGCGTCTGGAACCGTATTGACTCCACCGTGCGTTTCAACACTGGAAGTGGGTCCCAGAGAGATGAGACCGTCATCGCCCCAGCCGCTTCCTTGGTAATCCGCGATGAAGAACCTGTCCCAGCCACCGTTGTCAATGCCCCAAACCCCCAATGATTCCGGGGTATCAGAATTATTGGAAACAGACCGCTCGGGTTCGTAAACGACAAAAATGGATACGTCGGGGTTTGCGCTTTTCCTGAGGTCCACCCCAGAGACCTCAAGCACGGTCGATGAAGCACTAAAAGTGTTGCCTGCCGCTCCGCCCGCCCTCGAAAAATGCGCCACTGGTTGCCCATTGATAAGGCTCCCAGAGTCGTTCTGCAGAGTGGGGCTAGTTCTCCCAGAGGCAGTAGTCGCGTCGTGATTTTCTCCTGACAAATCGGCCCAAGTCGAAAAAGAGGACCCGTCGCTCAAACTTGTGGGAACTCCGGTGAGACAATCAGCCCTGAGCCACAGCTCCAGGCCAGAGATTCCATCCAGTTCATCGAGGTCGTCACATATCCAAGGGCTGATCGAAACTGCTGAGCTGGGTGAACCCACTCCTGTGATGCCTGGGCCGTCGTAGCCAGAATTGTCCGCTGAGACACGAAATTCGACGGAGGAGAGACCAGTCAATCCGGTGACTGTAGCCGAAGTGGCGGTACTGGCCGCTCTCGTGAAGGTCTGCCAGCTGCCCCCGCTAACTCGATATTCGACCAGGTAGTCAGTTATCGGAGCCCCACCGTTTGATGCGGGCGCAGTCCAGGTCAAGGAAGCCTGCACCGAAGCAGATGAACCTGCTTCACTCGGCCCGGAGCCGGCCACCGTCAAACCTGTTGGTTGACCGGGCAACGTTGCCACATTCTGCACGCTAAGCGCAGTGGTGTTGTAGCCAAGGAAGGCCATATCTGCGTCGGTCGAGGTAGATTGCCACCTAACCTTCGCGACGGATGCCGCGTTCGCGCTGGTAATCCCAAAATCGTCCAGCTCCACAGCCCAGAGGCGCAGGGACTTTGTGCCGGTATGCCAGAAGGTCGAGTCTTGGCGGTACACGTTTGTGTCCCAATATCCGACGGGATCAACTGAGCCAACCTCTGACCCCGAAAACTGCAGCTGGTTTCCGACGACGTTGTTGCTCGAATCTAGAAGCGAGACCACTTGGCCGGCAGCTGAGTTTGCTGTCGCGACCTGCGTAAACAGAACATCGGGAACGTCGTCGGCGATTTCTCCCACCGTCACCGATGTCACCGTGAAATCTCTTGCATTCCCTGAAGGGATGTTCACGAGGCCTGAACCTAGGTTCAAGCCCTGGGAGCCGTTGGTCAAAAAGGAAGCGTTCTCAGCGGACGAATAGCACGAGCCCGCCATGGACGGTGCGCTTTCTGAGGCGCCGACGATGACACCGAAATTATTGCTGCCCGCGGCCGAGCAGGCAAAGGTGTAGGAAATTTCGTCAATGGGAAGCGCAGACCACTGGTCTGCCGTGAAAGTCACACTGTTGTTGGTCAAAACCTGATCGTCCACTCCGGTTGAGTAAGTTGTCCCGCCCCAGGAAAAGGCAAGTAGGTTGTGTTCCGTGTCAGGAGTTTCCAGGCTATAAATGGCCGCTGCTGCATCTGTCTCGGATGAGTTCCAATACCCATCGAAGTCGGTCCAAATTTCAGTTACGTCTTCCGGGGTGACCGCAAATGATGCTTCCGCTTCTGGAACAGTTAGCGACATGACGACGGCAAACAACGACATCCCGGCAAGGGCCCGAAGGCGAACACGATCTTGGGGCCGAAACGAGTTTCTCCGTGGGGTCACTGAGATGAGCTTCTTGGGGTCTCGTTCAACGCGTATCACAACGGATACCCCTCCGCTAACACAAATCGGGAACTACCTGCTCATTTGATGGGACGGACCGACGTCACGACGCTCCAATCGTGGCCCCAACTATAGTCGAGTTCGCTTCGGATTGGGGTCTCCGGTGATTTCGCGTGGTGGCGGACCGGACTCTGGCAGGGCACCCTTTACACAGCTTTTTGCCCGAATTCACGCCATCCGTGATGGTACGGAGGATGGTTGAGGACCCAGTTTTGGTTTACCTCATGGTCTTCCGCAACCCGGGGAACTCCGCGCTCGTAGCCGCGGGTCACAGGGCGGCAGGTTCAGATTCTGTCAGCCCGACCGGGATGTTGACGGTTTCGATATTTCGGACACCGTAAAGGCTGTTCGTGGGGCAGAACAACAGAGAGCGCGATCGCACCGTTCGTAGCGGCTCCACCGACGAGCCCTTTCGCCCGAATTATGCCCCCACACCGTGATATTGGCACGCTGTTGTCGCTGGCCGCGATAATGGTCATGTGTGGAATCAACTAAGAGTGTTTTTTGACAATTCACTTTCCAGGCGCGGAGCACTCGCCGCGTGGACTGTGTTTGCTATTTTTCTTGCCATTGTGTTCGGGGCGTTGGTAACCCTTCTTCCGCGGTTGCTTGATGCTCTCGACTTTTCCCTTGGTGGCGCTGCGGCACCATTCCGACTCCTCTTAGATTCTCTCTCCAACAGCCTTGGTGTTCCGCTTGGAGAAACACTGCTCGGCACAGTGGCGAACTTGTGGTTCTGGTTCGTGGGCCTGATGATTTTTGGCACCATATTTGCCTGGCGCACGAGCGCGCTTGAGGCGACGAAGAAGAGGGTGCTGGCGGGTCGAACGCCGTTGACCGATAGAGGGCACTTCGTAATCTTGGGGTGGTCGACTGCTTCGCTCACTATCGTCGCTGAATTAGCTCGTTCCGCGCCGCCGAGAAGCAAACTAACGGTGGCTATTCTCGCAGTGGAAGAGAACCAAAATATCCGCACTCAAGTAGAAGAAATGCTCGACAGAGAGCGGCTGAAAGGAAAAGCCCGGGTCCTCATTCGGACAGGAAACCCTGCGAGCGCCGATGATCTAAATCGGGTGAACCTCCGCGCGGCAAAGGGGGTTGCCATCGTTGATTCACCAGGTCTTGGCGACAAATACGCTGGGGTCGCTGTGGCAACAGTCGTGTCCAAAATGCTGGGCGAGGACTCGGAAACGCAGGTCGTGTTCGAGGCGTCGGGCAGCTCCGCGCGCGAAGTTGCGCGGAGGGCAATTGGTAGTCGAGCCCTCGTGATTTCGGGGCTTGACATTCTGACCAAGGTCATGGCGCAGTCAGCTCGACACGATGCTATTGGCGAATGTCTCACCGATTTGCTCAATTTTGGCGGAAGCGAGCTCTACACCATCGCTTACGACGATGGCACCCAGCGCCGCTATTCCGACCTTGTTGAGACGATTCGCGGCGTGTCACTAGTGGGCGTATTTCACGGAGGTGAATTAGAACTTAACCCAAGAGGGAGCACGATCGTCAGTTCTGGCGATCGTCTGATCGTGGTTGCGAAGGATTCTGGCGAGCTCCTTTCGGCGCAGTTTGACGGGATAGCCGCCGATGAACTACCGGTGGCGCAGCTCGAGGAAATGACCGCTGTTCCGAGAAACATTGCGGCGATTGGGCTCAGCGACCATCTCGATTCTCTGGTGGGCAACCTGGGGAGTTTTCTGCCTACAGGAACCACCTTTACCGCAATTTCAGAACGCGAGAGCCCCGCCCATTCGGAAACAATAGGCAGTGTCACAGTCGTGCGCTCGACGGTCCGGTCCCTGATCACGCCCGACATCGTCGAGGCCGTTCCCGTGGACACTGACAAGCTCCTCCTCCTCGCAGACACAGAGTTCACAGATGTCACAGAGGTGATCGACGCCCATACACTCGTGTCCCTCGAATTGTTGAGACGAGGCCGGTCGCAAGGGAGATTCTCGTCGGGCATTACCGCCGAAGTGCTGTCCTCAGCTAGCAGAGAAACCTTTTCCGGGCTTGATTCTGCCGGCCTGGATATCGTCGTTGGAGATGAGGTGACCGGAATGCTTATTTCTCAGGGCTTGGCCAACTCTGACATTGTCTTGGGTCTGCTGGATTTGCTCGATCCAGCAACCGGTTCAGCCCTCGCGGCGTTCGCAGTGGAATCGCCGCGGGAGGGGTTGACCTACCAATCGCTCATCGCAGCGGGTCTCCGAGTGGGCGTCTCCGTTGTTGGGTGGAGGTACTCGGAAGCGGGCTCGTGGCGCTTAGAGTTGAATCCATCGAGAGAGTCTCCCGTCCCACCCGAAGCTGAGCTTCAGGTGCTGGCCGTTGGTTCAGTGAAGTAAGGGGAGGAAAGGAATACTGACGATTTTGGGTGCAAACATAAGAAAATGGCAGAGCTTCGGCATCGTATTGCCTCTCCTCGTTCTTGCGGGGTGCGGGTCAGCAGAACCGCAAGGGTTTGATCCTGGGCCACCGCCTATGGAGAACCAACCGCTCGCGGAAGACCCCTACGCAGCGGCAGATCCACTGTCCTCGGAATCTTTGACCTTCGAGGACATTGCGGGAAACCTTGAGCCGGGGATTGAGCTGTCCAATGAGCCATGGGACCCGTGGAATGACATTTCATCGACATGGACGGAGATATTTTCTGCTGGTTCGCGTGCGATACCCTCGCATCCCTACCTTGCGAGGAGGTTTGAAGCCACAACTTTTTCGCGCAGTCCATCAGGTCGGGCCAGCACTTTGGGGTTAATTGACCCAACGGCCTTCTGCGCTGACCAAGCCTCCGAGTGCATTGGTTCGGACGACTCCGGTGGGGCGGGTACCGGGCACGGGCACAGAATGGCTCTCAATGCGCTCCATCAATACCCCCAGGCTGGGGTTGAGGCAATCTCCTACGAAGCCTATTTTGAACCCTTCCTGGGGGAGGTGGACGGTCGCTACCAATCCATGTCCGCCCAACTGGGTATTGACGCCCTGACAAACGCTCGACTGTTTGCTATTACCTCTTTTGCATTGCAAGAGTCCGACCGGGCAAAAGTCATGGCGGTTGCCAGCAACCGCCGATGGGAGTTCAACGACACTGACGGGCTGTGGAATGGTTACCCTTTCGGGGATCGAGAGGAAGATCGTGCAGTCGCGGCGTCGCAAGGCCCAGCATTCCTCAAGGGGTACGAGTGGCTTATCAGTGGTGAGGAATCGATTCGGTTGGAGACTCCCGACTACGGGCCGTGGACTCTGAACCGCGCTAGCTATGAATGGGCACAGTGGTGGGAGGACAATGCCGATTCTCACAACACTTTGCTGGTCTCGTCCAACAAAAACTACTTTTCGGATGAATCAGGGAACATGGTCGACTGTTTTCCTGCTACTGGCGGACTCACCCCAGACTTGGATCACCTCTGCGGTGTCACTGATACGGCTATGGCGGTGTCAGGGAGAGGCCTGGCCAACACCTTGTTTGTCTGTGCTTTTGACCCCGGTCAAAACACGGTAGTCGGAAACCACTCGGGCCCTTGGGCAGAGAACACCATCTACGCATCGGGAGCGGTCTATGGCGACACCAAGAGTTGCTCACAGACCGTCCCAATCGTCGCTGCGGTAGCTCTCGAAGTTGCCGATACCAACACCACACTGTCGGCTTCTCAAGTGAAAGAGGTGTTGCTGGCCTCCGCTGACCAACGGAACGCCTACCGGACGGTTCGGGTCACTGCTGAGGGAACCAGCGTCCAAGTTTCAGAGGTGGTTCCTGTTCTTAACGCCGCAGCCGCTGTGCGCTGTGCTGAGAATTTGGAATGTCTGCGGTAACCGCGCAGGGGATCTCTCGGTCCTGTTTCCCCTAAAGAAACTGAACGGCGACAAAGAGAGCGACGAAGAGCGAAACGCTGGCTAATGCTTTCACCAGCGCCGAATCAAAACTCTCCCACCAGTGTGTCTTCGCGGGCTCTTTCGGCCGGGCGATCGTTTGAATGGCCGCCATGACGGCCACCGTGGGCATCAAAATCAACATGAAGTAGGTCGAGAAGTTGGCTCCTGAGTACAGAGCGCTCAGCGCTGTTTCGATACCGATTTCAAGAACCAAAATCGTCAGGAATGCCAAAATCCCGTAGGGAAAGCCCTTCCATAATCTCTCACTCAGTGGAAGCTTGTCCTGCGCCAGGCCAATCGCATTGGGAGCGACAGCTAAGGCTGAAATCACCCATGCCTCCCAACCAAACCCCAAGAAGGACGTGCTGAGTAGAAACACAAAACCAAAACGCAGAAGTACCCAGAGCATCCTCACCCTAGCTGAAGAGGTGGGCGCCTCCTCAGGCGCCAGGTGGGCCATCCGTTGCGGCAGCAGCCGGGCGGCGGCGATTTCGAGCGAGACTCTGATGAGGAACGCCCCGGACGCAGCGATGAAAAATGTATCAACGTGGTTGGCGGCAGGAAGCGAAAGCCCGGACAGCGACGGCATCGCGCGGACACTAATCGACGCGATCCATCCGCCGACAAGCGCGGAGAAAGCCAAATCTGACAAGTCACGAATCCGGGATAGCGGCGTTCGATCCCGATGTCGCCTAAAGCCGACAAGTGATCGAGCAACAAACGCAGGGCCGACGCACGAAATTAGGACGCCGATTACCGTCCGGATATCTGCCAGGGAAAGGGCGTCAACCAGTCCGACAGAGAGCAGAAGAAAAGATGTGATGCCGGTTAGGCCCGACAACGTGTCGAGTGCGCCAAAGCAAACCAAAAGAAGGTAAACCCAGATGGGCGGATGCAAAATAGCCTGGGTGTTAAAAATGGCACCCAGAGCACCAAAGGTAGCTGCGATCGTTGGCAACAGCACGTAAAACGGGCCGATGAAAGCCCGCAGATATGCCGAGTCGTCCGCAATTTTGGCCACCAGTTGGGCCGAGCGTGTCGCTGTAAAAAAGCGCTGGAACGCCGGGTCGGCGAGGAGCAGTAATCGCCGCCAACGTCTCTGATGCAACCACGCTTCAAACTTCCCCAACACCGCAGCTGTTTTGTTGGTCGTGTCGTATTCGGCAATCGCAAGAGCATCAAAAACGTCCTCGTTTACATCCGCATAGCTCTCCAGGCCGTCGTTGAGCCTTCCGCCACCACCTCCAGCACCTGTGCCGCCACCGCTAGCACCCTCTTTGGGCGCGGAAACAGTGGAATTTTGATTACGCCCTGGAACGGCTGAAGAGTTGCTTGGTGCTGGTGAGCTGGGGGCGTTGGGTGACCCACCAGCACCAGCACCAGCACCGGCTCCAGCTGATCCTGCTGCGCCTGCCGCTCCTGCCGCTCCTGCCGATCCTGCTGCGCCTGCCGCGCCCGCTGCAGCTCCTGCAGCACCCACGGCACCGGCTGCTGCCGTGGCAGCAGTGGCCGCCACGGAGGCAGAGACCGCGATTTCGGCCAACTCCTGGGAGGCTCGCTCCGAACTTTGTGGAGAAAATGGCACGATAACATCGTCAGCCCCAGAGGCGCCGATACCAAAATCCGCTGTTGGCGAGATGCTTACCGACTGAAAAACATCAAAATTTTTGAAAGACAATATGTCCTGAGCTTCTTGCGCGAAGCTCTTCGTGCCGAAGAGAGCGTCCTTCTCATCCTCAGTCAAGCTCATGAGAACTCTGCTTTCGCTCTCGTCTAGGTTTCCGGCTAGCACCGCACTAGCAATTTCTAGTCGATACCGGGCCTCAAAGGTGCCAAGGATGTCGTCATCTTTTAGGCCAACTGCTCCGAGCACTTCGACGCTTTGGGACAGCTCACGTTGCTTGGAAAACGGATCAAAAATTTCTGTATTTTGATATTTGATTTTTCGACCGAAGAAGTCGGTCTGAACGTACTCCTCTTGCTTCACTTCAACTGCGACTCCGTCAACTTCGGCAGAGAACCCATTGAACTTGTAATCCTCAAAATTTTGATCAACAGATTTTTCAAGATCAAAAGACAGGTCATCCGGCTCGATGAGTCGAACTAGTTCGTCGTCTAATTCCATGTAGTTGGGTGCTTCGGTCTCTAGACCCAGCGATCCGTCCGGCTCCGAAGGCGCAAATTTTGAATCGAGCTGGAGCCTGTCTTCGACCTTGATTTCTTCCGGTGCGGGTTCTTTTACTTCTTCCTCGACCTTGATTTCTTCCGGTGCGGGTTCTTTTACTTCTTCCTCGACCTTGATTTCT
>Ga0209653_1001615_pt1 | contig 17781 bp, 5 predicted proteins | sample SaaInl6LU_22_DNA_FD_184644 | JGI IMG/M metagenome (GOLD analysis project Ga0209653, IMG submission 184644) | Marine microbial communities from expanding oxygen minimum zones in the Saanich Inlet - ESP_116LU_22_DNA (SPAdes) (version 2) | ecosystem: Environmental > Aquatic > Marine > Intertidal...
ATTGAATATATGTATAGTTTTAGTCATGAAATTTTTTAAAGTTGTCAAAAGTTTTAGAAAAGAAAATATATATGCTATTGTTAATACATTCTACTGAGAATTTTTTATTAAATCTTTTATTTTTGATAAGACTTGATTATACTTTTGATTATCAGATTTATTGTAAATTATAAAAAGTTTATTTCGTATATGATCATATATATCAGTATCTTTTATTTCATTCAATAATTTTATTTCATTATTATCACAATACATTAGTAACACTTCTGTATTATCATGTATAAGATTTGTAGAAAGTAATCCTATATCTTTTTCTTTCCATAAATTGTCTTCCATTACATGACATTTGTTATCATTTGTATATTTAATATTTTTGTTTTCAGGAAAATTCTTGTCAAAATGTTTCTTTTCTATGTATAAAGGAACAGTATTTATACCTGATTGTAATATTTTTTCCATATCAGCATCTGTTATATGGTCTATTCTTTCTGAACCAAAATTATTGATTATTATATTATTTGTATTGTTTATGTTTTGAATTATTTCTGCATTTTGAACATTTGTTATGTTATTATTTCCCAATATATTTTGAATATTTGGATTACGAGAATGAATTATACTTCTTGCTTTGCATTTATCTGCTTTAATATGTCTATTTCTATTATTTCTATGTGTAAAAGATGTCATACATCTAGGACATGTCAAATTATCAACTTTATTACAATTCTTTTCATGATTCAATAAATGTCTTCTTGTTTTATAATTTTTATTACAGGTTTTGCAAACATGTTCGCATGGGATGTCATTTTGTACATTTGGGATGTCATTTTGTACAAATGGGATGTCATTTTGTACAAATGGGATGTCATTTTGTACATTTCCTGAAAAATGTATTTTTTGCAATAATTCCTTTTTATGTTTAGCATTTTGATGTCGTTTTAGATTACATTTTATATTAGTTGAATATTCACAAAATTCACATTTAGTGATAAAAAATGGCATTCTTATCACTTGCTTTACAATATGCTTATATTTTTATTTATCACTTTATATAGTTTTTCGCATCATGAAAAGATAAATTTATCACCTCTCTCCCCCCCCTCCTCCCATGGGTCTTCAAAAACAATCATTTATTTGGCTTTGTTTTACACCCGTTTTCAAGTTTTCAAAAAAGTACATTTCACACATTTTTATAAAAAAATAAATAATTGTCATGAGAATTTATAAAAACCACTGAAATGTACTTTTTTGTGTTCTTTAAGTATGATTTCCTTAAGTCCCTCCAGACCTTGTTAAGACCTTGATAACAATTGCATAATAGTCTTATTACAATCTTTTGGACTTCTCAGAGGGATTTAAGGAAATTTAAAAAAAGTACATTTCACACATTTTTATAAAAAAATAAATAATTGTCATGAGAATTTATGAAAATCACTGAAATGTACTTTTTTTGTGTTCCTTCAGTATGTGCCTTCGGCAAGTCCCTCCAGACCTTGACAAGACTTTGATAACAATTACATAATAGTCTTATTACAATCTTTTGGACTTCTCAGAGGGATTTAAGGAAATTTAAAAAAAGTACATTTCACACATTTTCATGAAAAAATAAATAACTGTCATGAGAATTTATAAAAACCACTGAAATGTACTTTTTTATGTTCCTTCAGTATGTGCCTTCGGCAAGTCCCTCCAGACCTTGACAAGACCTTGACAAGACCTTGATAACAAATGCATAATAGTCTTGTTACAGTATTTTAGTTTATTTGAAACGAGATAAATCAGTCATAATCTTCTTATTTACAAACGATTTTTGTAACTCAGAAATTTCTATATTCAATGCAGAAGGAGTCCATTTCATACGGAATAAATCTCTTATTCCATATATCAAATATGCAAATGATATTATCAACATGTTCAAAAATTCTGCTATATAATACCAGAAAAAGTTTCCTAATATTATAACTACCATTATTATGAATATTATAAAGAATACAACCGCAGTTACTGCTATTATTTGTGCTAAAGTACTTGATGTGTTAGTCTTTGGCGATATCGTTCCAGGCATTGCTAATGTAGTGCTAACTTCTTCTTCTTCATTAATTTGAGTAATTTCATCACCACTCTCTACATTTTGATTACCTGTATCCTTTGATAACATTTCTTCTCTCTTTTTCAAAATATTATCCATATCACCTATTTTTTTGACATCAACTTCTGCTGAATTTTTTGATATTGCCATAATAGAATCTGTCTCTGATATCTCAAATTCAATTGACTGTTTTACAGCTTCGCCTGGTTTCAAATCAATGTTTATATTGTATAATACATTATCCCTACTATATGAACTCTTGTTATTAAACAAAATATTACACGCTTTCTTTAAAATCAATAACTGTTTATAAAATTTGTCATCAGTTACATCATATCCATTTATATCTGCTAATTCTTTCTTCCATTTTTCAAATTCATTTTCTTTGTCTTTATCGACACTTAATACAAAATATTTGGCAGCAATGTCATATGCTTCTAATATATTTTCCTTTGACATCATTGTTTTGACGGAACTTAAATTTTGGATTTGTTTTGACGGCACTAATATATAGGTATCATCAAATGGTTTATTCAAAAATTCTTTAATATGATATCTCAAGTCTGCTTTTATACTTTCATATATATTGTTTTGTGTAATTTCATCAGACATTATACTGTTATATATTTCATAATCCATGCTGATTCCTTTCATATATGAACGATATTTAGCAACTTCCTTCTTATGTTTTCTTAATAACGTTTCCTTTGTACTTCCCAACAATAACACAAGAGATAAAGGAATATAATAAAAATCACTCTTAAAAAAACCCCGTGCATAACTCTCCCTATTTATACATTTATCATCATCAGGTACAGTCTCTATTTCACACGGTTTCATGCATTTTCCTGTATTTTCATTTGAAGAGTACATATTACCAAGATGATAATCAGGTATTGAAAACCAATCATACCAACGATGTTTGCAAATATCTTGAGACGACAATGTATATGGAATATCAGGTGGTTTGTTTATCATAGTAGAATCTTCATTGTATGTCAAACCTCTCGGTAAAGGTATGTCAATCGGAAGCATACAATATTCTCCATCTTGATTCAATGACTTCCATGGATTCTTCGTACTTAAAACACAATTCGCATATGCTTTGTTATCTATAATACTACATAATGAATATGTCAGATTTGCTTCTGAATCATCACTAAATGTATTAATATCATTTCGTTCTCTTAATAGACTATTGAAATATTGATCTTTCCCAAATATTCCATATGATTGTGCCGTCTCTATTGTACAAACCTCTCCAGGAGCAACACTGTCTATGCTAAAATCATCAACTTCATCTGTAATATAACATTTGTTTGGACTTTCTTTCGTTTCATTACTTCCACCAATACCAGATGAATTGTATGTTTCCAAATGGTCAAACGCTAAATCAATCGCGTCAGTATTGTAATCTTCTATACTCATTACTATAAGAATATAAAAGAATTCGCTACAAATTGTTATAAAAATGTACTCAAATCTTGTGCATATTTGTATCTTTCTTTTGGTTCATTATATGATAATGCTTTACTATTTACATCAAATGTACAAGTTGTGTCATCTTGATTATCAATCAATATATTTGCTTTTTCATCCACGTTATTTTCAAAATATGCATCAGAACATGATAACTTGTATTTGTTATTTTTCTTTTTCCAAGGAATTATGATGGATTTTTTGTCATTTAGAGATATATTATTTTCATCTTTCATATTTTTCAACGAGTCGGGTACTTTATTAAAATCTTTATTTCTATAATCATTTTCAGGCATTTGCCATTTAATATCTTCAGGTTTTCCAATATTAATTGATGTTTTTGATATGATGATATCTGTCTCATTCAAAACATTATCATTGTTTATAACACTAGCATCTATCATTGTAACATTATCACTCCTTCCATTACTTAATATACCTCTTGATGTTCTCGTGACAGGTGGAGGAAATATACTGCTTACTCTTCTACCAACTTCAGAATTTGATATCATCGTCTGCAAATTTGTCGCGACACTTTTGATACCATCGAATGGATTCAATATATTAAAAATACCGTTATTGTTATTGGATATTGATGGAAATTTTGGACGATATGAACTTATTTTATCATATTTATTACCTAGCAAATTATTGAATTTTGATATTATCCCAAAATTTGAAATATTTATTTCTGTTACATTTTTACATTCATCATCTTCTGCATCACCACCTTCTTCAACTTTTTCTTTACCTCCGCGAAACCAACTTTCAACTTTTGATGGCCAAATTAACCAAATCAAAAATAATAGGAACGCAATCACAAGTAAAAATGCTAAAAACATCAAGATAGCGGCCATAAGTGGGTTGTCAGTCTTGAAAAAACCCTTTATTGCTTTCGCTATCTTGCATAAGATTTCCCATAATGCTTTAAAAAATGTTTGAATTGCTATTGCAATGCTTTTTAAAATGTGCAAGGAAGCTTGTACAGAAGCTCGTGATTTATCTGCATTAATGGCAACATCTACATTCCTCTTCTCAAGTCTTTCTAGTCGTCTTTTTTCCAAATTTTGTTCATAATTTTTCTTCTTATCAAGTAATATTTGAGCCCTGTTTTCATATTTCTCTTTTTCAGATAACAGTTTATCATGATAACTTTTTCGCCTGTTTTGCATGATATTAATATGCTTACTCAATTGTTCGTTTGACAATTCTGAATGAGTCGCTGAATCAAGCGGTCCTTCTGTTAATTTTATTGCTCCGCCTTGTTTTCTTGATTTTTTCATCGTCGTTGCTTTTGGTTTTCTCGCCATTTTAAGACTTCCTCTATTTGATTATATCATAGAATATAATTTACTCTTTGTGTTCATTTGCACTTTATTTAAATATTTTGATTTTATAATGAAAAATATATTTTTAATCATACTAATTATCACAGCAATCTACGCTTACTGTTATTTCATATTTCCATCTCATATCTCTATAATTCAAACATCTCTTCAAGAATTTGACTTTAATCTACTTTTAAATAGACAACCCATCGTCATTGAAGACCAAATTAAAGATGTCCTGACCGTCATATCTTCCTGGTTCTCGCCAAATATTATTGAAGATATTCAATTTGATAGTAAAAGAACTTGGAATCTCAATTTTCATAAATATCTTTACTGTTATGCTACTGACGATACTGACATCTTATTATACCCACCTGGTAACAAAGTTATCAATGACATACCCGATAATAGAGAACCCATCCTTGCTATTAAATTGAAGAAAAACCAGAGTCTGATCATTCCATTTAGGTGGTACTATAATGCTCCTAAAAACGTCAAACTATATGCTATTCACGATTATATGACATATATTATCGCGTTTATATTTTAGATTTCCTTATTTTTATTCTTGATTGTTAATAGTAATATCTTTGACATGGCTTCTTTGAATCAACTGTCGGAATTTACTTCTAACATCATTGCACCAAAAGGAAAAGCTTCTAAAGATATTATGGAAGATATTCAACTCAATCGTGCTATCTCAAAAAATGTTTTCACTGGCAATAAGATTCTCGTTACCAGTGAAAAAGGTGTATCAGACTCTTCCGATTTTTCACCAAATTATTTAAATCATCTTGATGGAACATCGTATCCCATACAAACACAAATCAATGATATCAAATCTACTATATCATCCAATTTACCAAATATTGTCGATATTCATTCAAAAGATTTAATTATTAGTGCGTCTAATATTCAAAATCAAGTGTCTTCTCATCTTTCATCTATTACTTTTGATAATATCGCAAATGGCACACTAAATAAATTTATCGTAAATGATACGATTCATGGGGATATCAATGTAACTGGTAGAATAACCGCAAATAATTTGGAAGTTACTGGTACTTATACAAAATATGTAACCGATAAATATGTCGCAGACAATATTATTGTAAATGACGGAAATACAACTATAACAGACGATTCGCAATTAGATGCTGGTTCTGCTCTTACACTTACGCAAAATGGACTACAAAATATTCTCGAGGTCTATTCACAAAAGGAGACAACTACAAATAATTTGACTATAAAACAAAATGGTCGCGTGGGTATGGGTATAGGAAATCCTACTGAAATATTGGATATTCGCGGAGATATGCATTTCTCAGGTACTATGAATGGTATCACAAGCAACGAATTCAGTGCTTTAGCAAATACGAAAGGAAATCTACAAGAACAAATAAATACTTTATCTTCTGGATTTGTCGGCAATAATACTTCTATAGATTTGACAAATCAAATTACATCCAATATCGTCAAGACTGTTGAAAATAAAGTTTCACAACAAATCACTATATCAAGTAATAATGCTATCCATTATTATGAGGACATTTGCGAAAACAAACAAGATAACCTTGTGTTTGGCAACGGTCTATCGCTCACAAATGATACACTTGAATTAACAGCAAATATGACGACTGCATGGACAGACAATAGTAACCACATCTCTTTTGGAAATGTACATGTCTATAACGACCAAATCATTATAGGCGACAATACATCAGTCGTTTCAGACACTGCTGTTGAAACAACACCTGTTTTCACAACAGGATTGAAATATCCACGCGAACCTCTTGTCGGAAACACTACTACATATACTGACGGAACTGTTGTAAAAGTAAGAGTATCTACGTCGTATCATCAACCTCCACCTGCATACAATTTATTTAATGGAAATCTTGGAGGATGGGCATCAGCAAATAATACTTATACATCACAAAGAGCTATCTACACATATCGCACTGGTGCTTCAAATGATGATATTTACCCTGGTGAATTTCTTGTTATAGATTTAGGTGAAGAAATAATTTTAGATTATTTCAAAATATCTCCTCGTATATCTAATGACGGAACCCCACAAGGTCCTGACGAATTTAGAATATACGCATCAAATACCGATAGTTGTTATGATAATGTTAATGATTCTTCATGGATTTTATTATATGAAGGTGATAATCCAACAGATGGTACTTCAACAGAAACTTTAACATTTGCCGTTAATGATAACACACATGGATATAGATTTTATATGATGATAAGTAAAACAATTATCACTCTTCGCCCTTTATTGCATTTTGCTGAATTGGAACTTTATTCTAAAATACAAACAAATCAAACAGCTTCATTTGGTGATGTAACAACCGATATGTATATATGGTACAAGTATGACGGGAATTTTAATGACGCAAGTGGAAATAATAATCATGCTGTATCATTTAATTCTCCAATATTTAATGACACAGAAAAGAAAATTGGAACACATTGCGTTCAATTTGCAGGAGGTGCTGGAGGAACTAATTCGCAATATTTAACAGTACCGTCAACTGACTTTTCGCTATGGGATGGATTTACGGTAAGTTGTTGGGTAATGTTTGAGGATAATACAAAATATGGTCGTATAATTGATTTTGGAGATGAACAAAATGTCGATAGCATTATATTGGCAAAATACTCAACAACTAATAAATTAGCTATTCATGTAATTGATAATACAGTTAATATCTTTAGCTATACAGTAAATGATGTCATTGTAAATAATACATGGATGCATATATCATGGGTCATAACAAAAACTCCTGAATGGAGATTATATGTAAATGGAACATTACAACAACTTAATTCAAGTAATTCGCGTTATCCAAATAGTGCAACTTACAACAATTGCTATATAGCAAAATCTAATTTTGAAGGCGATGGATATTTAAAATGCAAAATAGACGATTTCCGTATGTATAATCGTGCTCTAACTGCAAGCGAAGTGGCTGATTTATATAACTATGTTCCTGGTGCAGTTGGAACAACCAATAATAATGTAACAACAACTCCTGTGTTTGGTGATGTAACAACTGATATGTTGGCTTGGTATAAGTTCGATGGTGATTTATCAGATAGTTCTGGTAATGGAAAACATTTTACTGGCGGCACAGGAACATCTTTTATCGATAATAGTGCCATTGGAACAAAGAGTATAAGCTTTCCAAAACTAACCGGACAAGAATTATCAAGCACAGTTGATCTATCAAATAATATAAGTTTTTCCATATCATTATGGATTTATAGAGATATAACTGATCAGATTGAATACATAGTATCAACAGAATATATAGGTGCAAAATATCGAAATTTAGCACTTGGTTATTATCGTAATATGTTTAGATTTTCATTTTGGGGATTCCAAGTTGATACAGCAGAGACATTTGCAAATGATGTTGATAAATGGGTTCATTGGACATGTACTTATAATTCTACAAATAGATCAACAAAAACTTATAGAAATGGTGTTTTAATTGCAAGCGGTAATGCGCCATCTGCTACAAATTTTGGAGCAAATTCATTAATTATAGGCAATAGGAATGGAAATTTGAGTGGTTGCAAAATTGACGACCTTCGTGTGTACAATCGAGAATTAACAATTGATGAAATATCAGAATTATATAACTATGTCCCTAGTGCTGTTGGTTCTGAACCAAATTATGAACTAACTACTGTACCAACAGAAGAAATCATCAAGTACCCGCGTGAAAATATGACAAGTGAAGAATTTACATATGTATCAGATGGAACAGTTGTGAGATGCCAGGCATCTTCAAAATATCCTGGAACAAAATATAATATACATTATTTATTCGATGGTACAAAACAAGGAGAGGTATCAGCAGTAAACCAGTGGGCAAGTGCAAATGTTGGTCTAGAAAAAAATGAATGGATTATGATTGATTTAGGAGAAAAAATCATTCTCAAACAAACCATGATATATCCATTGCGAGCAAACATTTTTAGACAACCACGTAAATTTAAAATATATGGCACAAACAATATAAATGATTATTTGAAAAACGATATGACAGGAACATGGAATCTTATTTACGAAGGCACAAATCCTGATATTGATCCAACAATTGATGTGAAGATATATGATATATCGACCAATGTATTAGAATTCAGATATTATTCTCTTGTAATATCAAACACTTACAACAATGAAATAATACATTTTGAAGAATGGGAATTATATGGTCATGGAATGGTAGTAGTAAAAAGATCTGTGCCAAATAATCAAGTAGCTACTTTAGACAGCCTTGATAATAAACAAACTTCTTTACGATGGATGGGAATTTCTCGTATGTTGTTTAATAACTTTCAACCAAATGTTGTAACTGTATCTGACCAATATGGTAAAGTCAATGTTTCAGATATATCTGTTGATACCCTAAATACATTATCGGATACTCGCAGTAATATCAATACACAAATAAATACTTTGTCAAACAATCATCAAACATTGCGAAATAACTTGCAATCTGCTAATAATACATGGAATACAAATACAAGTAATTATATTAAAAATACAGTTCAGACAGCAATTAATAGCATATCGACAACAAAATTATCAACAGATGTTGTATTTTCAACTGGATTTATTCAAGATGGTAACAATATTTCTTTAGATAGCGAAATGACTATTTCATCAGAAGCTGTAAATAATACATCTTCAACATATTGGGAATTACATTACAAATATGGCTCAAATATCCCACCTGAAATCATCATCAATAATTCTCTAACCAATAATGCATCATCTGGTTCTTCATTTGGTGATGATACTACTGACATGATAGTGTGGTACAAATTTGATGGGAATGTAACAGACAGTTCAGGAAATGGTAATGATTTGACTATCGTGAATCCAATTTCAGAACAATACGATAGTACTTTGAAAAAAATAGGAAGTTCTTCTATGAATTTTAATTCAAGTTTGTATACGACTGCTTCTAATCCAAATAATAATTGGTCATATTTTACACCAACAACAATGACTTTATCAACATGGATTTATAATGCACAAATACACACATCACATCAAGGAATTGCTTCAGCCAGATATTGGAATGGTAGAGGCCACGGTTGGGTGTTGTATATAATGCCAAATACAGGACAATTAGGATTATGGACAGGTTCAGGGGGTAGTGGATGGAATGAAAAAACATTCAATTATAATATAAATCAATTTAATACAGAATGGTCACATATAGTTATAACATTGGATACAAATATGACTAAACTATATATTAATAATGTGTTAGTATCACAATATGTTTCTCCACTTATTGCGTACAAAGGATTATTTCATCTTGGTTCTTCTGATAATGGTAGTTTCCGATTAAAAACTGGAACAAAATTAGACGATTTCCGTCTCTATAACCGTGTTCTTACAGTTGATGAAATATCAGAATTATATAACTATGTCCCTGGTGCAGTAGGAACAACCAATAATAATGCATCATCTGGTTCTTCATTTGGAGATGTAAAAACAGATATGTTGGCCTGGTATAAACTTGATGGAAATATTACAGATAGCTCCGGAAATGGTAATGATTTGACTGGAGGTACTGGAACATCATTTGTAGAAGGTAAAATAGGTACAAACAGTATTAGTTTCCCTAAAACAACTACACAGGGTTTAACAAGTTCTGTTGATTTGTCTGGAAATAAGAGTTTTTCAATAGCATTCTGGAGTTACAGAAATAATGATGGAGATTACGATTTTATGATATCTACAGAACGACAGGTTCAAAGTATGAATAAAATTTTGATAATAGGATATCGCAATACAAATGAATTTACTTTTTCATTTTTTGGCGGTAATAATTTAGATACTGTTGTTCAAAATGATGCAAATGTATGGGTATATTGGACAGTAACATATAATTCTACAGATCTTAGAAGAGAAATTTACAAAAATGGTGTGTTAATTGCAAATGATACTGCATCAGGTGCTGCAGATTTTACAGGAAATACTCTTAATATTGGTTATTATTATATATATCCATTTAACGGAAAAATAGACGATTTCCGTGTATATAATCGTGCTCTAACCGCAAGCGAAGTAGCCGATTTATACAACTATGTCCCAGGTGCAGTTGGAACAACAACAACTATGGTATATTCGTACGGAGATGTACAAATATTCCCACCTGCTGCCTTACCAAGCACAGACGCAAGTGATCTTACCGCACGTTCTTCATCTGCTACATTAAGTGACCTTCCGTATGGCAACGGTGATTATTATATATCTTATAGTTCAAGAAAAACAACAGATGGTTGGGGATTTACCCCATCAGGGATATTTAATAATGAAAATTTAAGACGATATGGTTCTGCATGGCAACAAGGTGGTTTTAACAGTTCTGGTGAATACATTGGAGAACATGAAATATCAGGCATTAAAGGAGAATGGATACGATTAAAACTGCCTTTAACAATAAAACTTTCATACATAGAAATATATCGTAGAAGAGAAGATATTCCTGAAAAAAGAGCTCCATTAGAATATAAGATTTTTGGCACAAATAATGATGGAGTATCTTGGACAGAAATTTTGTCTGTATCAAATGTCGAGTATATAAATGGTGATGGTATATATCCTAAATTATCCTACACACCTCAATACGGCAAACATACATCTCCTGTTCCAAGCACAGAATATGGATTTAACGAATTTGCTATTTTATTTACTAAAATTTCACCAAACACTGGTACGCTTGGTTTTGATGATTTATTGTTTTATGGTGCGGAAGAATTTGTAATTGAAACACAAGTTAGTGTGCCGTTTTACACGGATACGCAAAATCTTTTGTTATGGTACAAGTTTGATAAAAATAATTTTACTACGAATAGCGGCAATCTTGGTAGTGCATATGATGTTACTCAAAATAGTGCATTGGTTGATACATCTATCCGAATAAAAGGCGACGGTGCTGCAAACTTAGATGGTAGTTACATGATTATACAAAGTGATTTAGACTTTACTGCAAATACTATCATATCCATATGTTTCTGGACTAAAATTACTCAATTACATAGCGAATGGGACACTGTATTATATAAAGAAATGTCAGCCAGTAATGCCATTAAAATCCAAAGGAACGGTTCTACCAATTATTGGAGTATTCAGTTCGGGGCTGCACATGTGACAACTGATGGTTTCCTCAACGATTTTACATTAGATGATACATCTTGGAGACATTACTGTTTCACTTTTGTCAAGACAGGCGACAATGTCACTTTCAAAATATTTAAGAATGCTGGTACAGAACCTGTATTTACTCAAGAAGTTACAAATACATGGCCTTCCGTACCTATTGGCAAAGTAAGTATAGGCGACCCGACATATCCTTTACGTCATTTTATAGATGACCTTCGTTTCTATGACCGCGAACTAATTGTGGAAGAGCTTGAACAACTTTATAAATATGAACCACCAGTTGTAGATTACATTACTTATAAAAATACATCAGAAGTTGTTCCTGACAAATATCTCAAATATTATCCAGATAAATTGGCCATCGCATACAATTTACAAATTATTTCAAAAGTATCTATAATACATAATGATCTTGTTGAAGAACCCACCGTCATTCCAGGTTCAGGAGGATACAGATACTTCGCTTTTACCTCAACTACTGGAACAAATTCAATAACATTTGACAGAGACACAGTATGTGACATTCTTATGGTAGGGGGAGGTGGCGGTGGTGGAAGTACATATAGTACGACATCTTCTGTTCCGGGAGCAGGAGGAGGAGCAGGAGGTTTGATATTCTTACAAAATCAAACTATCCCCTCAGGACAATACATTGTTACAGTTGGAAATGGTGGTAACGGTGATATTCACACAGATACTTCGTATAAACGCGGTAAAAATGGCGAGAATTCATCATTTAGTTATTTACAAACAGAAGCAGTAGGAGGAGGAGGTGGAGGATCAAGATGGGGAACCAGTGCAGGAAATACAGGTGGTAGTGGTGGAGGTAGTACTATAACTCATCCAGATTCTGGAGATTCTGGAGAAATTGGAGGTTTTGGATATATATCTGACATAGTTAAATTTGATGGTACTATTATAGTTGATAATTACAGACAAGGTTATAATGGAGGAGAAACAACAGCTTCAACTGTATTAGACGCCGAACCCTTCGCTGGTGGAGGAGGCGGAGCCGGAGAAACAGGGAAAAACAACATAGAATCTGGTACTGCAGATGATGGAGATGGTGGGAATGGTATAAGTGGCGTTGATACAATAGATTTCAAAAGTTTTTTCGGAATTACAGATACAAATATTGGAGAACATCATACAGACGGGAAAGTGTATTTTGCTGGGGGTGGAGGAACAGGTTATAGATTGAAAAACGGTAATCATTCATCGGGGGGATTAGGGGGTGGTGCTGATAGTTTTAATGGCGATGGATTAGATGGGAAAAATAATACAGGAGGCGGTGGAAGTGGATCTCGTAGTTCAGAGAATAATGGACAAAGAAAAGGAGGCAACGGTGGTAGCGGTATAGTAATAATAAGATGGTATTCGCCAGAAAGTGAATATCCGGTTGCGGAGGTAGATGACCTTGTTACGAAACAGGATGTGATACACTTTGGAGATGGTCTGAAATACAATTCAACAACAAAAGAACTCACAGCAGGCGGTTGGAATGATAAGAAAACACATGTTTCGCATGGCGATGTTAGTTTTGCAAAAAATACTTTATCATTATACAAAGGCGAACGTGTAAATACTTACGCTGCTTTCCAACCTTCGCGCAAATATCCTGATATATCTCTTACAGCTGCTACGACTGTAAGTCCATATACATCTCAAAATCATATTGTTCAGTGGAGTTCAGAAACAGTAGAATCTACAAATTATAGAGGGCATCAATTATTTAATGGTGACCGTGCTGATGTAGGATGGATTACAGAAAATAACAAATATTACAAAGATGGCGACACGATTCCTGCTGGTTCTGTTGCTGGCGATGCTATAGATACATCATCATATATTGGCGACGATTCTGATAATTATGGTGAATGGGTTAAGATAGAATTAGATAAAGCTATTTACCTATCATATGTTCAAATATATGAAAGACGTATAACAGGGGGGTCTCATAGAAATCCTGTATTTTATGTAATATATGGTAGCAATGATGGCAATACATGGACACAACTTATTGTAAATAAGACTGTAGAAGCAACATATAGCACAGATGCGGATAGAGTTCATACATCAGAAAAAGTTGTACCAACACAGAAATATAAGCATTTTGCGATAACTGTCACGAAACAAGGAGGTACTGGTGGAGATTGCGGATTCGCAGAATTAGAATTATATGGCAATGAGCACATAAATGTCAGCACATCTGTAATAACAGAATCATTGAATACAGCTAAATTAGGCTCAATAGAAACAAATAATGTTATTACAAAAAATATTTCATCCATTGATTCTGGGCCGATTAACCTTGGTAAGCACATTGAAATACATAATACAACAGATACTATGTCGTCACAACATATGATGATGAGTTCAAATATAACAGATGTTTCAACTGATGATAAATCATATTGTATGCGTGCTAAACGTGATATATGGATTGACGGTGCCGATATTGTTTGGACATCGGACGAACGTATAAAAAAAGATATTCAAGATATTGACGAGGATGGTGCGCTCCAAAAGATTCTTGCCATAGAACCAAAAACATACAAATACATTGACCATTTGGAACGTGGTAAAAACAAAGTATATGGATTTATATCACAACAAGTAAGAGATGTAATACCAGAAGCCACTACACAGACAAAGAAATATATTCCAAATATTTACAAATATTGTCCTTATTTTGGAAAAACAATAGTATTGCCAAAAGATTTTGACATATCAACCATCGTGACTACTTACAATGGAAAATTACTGTCTGATAAATTGCGTCTTATATCATCAAGCGGTCAAGCAACCGATGTTTCATTTGTAATGAATGGCGATGCTGATTCGCGATATACAATGACTATTACAGGCAAAATACCAGGAGATGGTCGTGATGTTTTTGTATATGGTACAGAAATAGATGATATGACAACCATTGATAAATCTTATATATATACCCTTAACGTTTGTGCTACACAAACTCTAAGCAGAAAAACAGATATAATTGATGCGAATAGTAGCAATTTGTTATCGCGAACGACTGAATTAGAACAGCGTATCGCTGACATAGAATCTAAAATGTCTAATTCCTAATTTTGGTTGGTTCCTTAAATCCCCCAACGCCCTTCTTTAAGTTTCTTTACTTTCCTTTCCTTTTACTTGAAATCTTATTTTTGTACATTTATATTTTATTCTTTATTGTAAATAGTAAAGTATTATCAAACTCAAACATATCAAAAGATGACCGAATACAGCATGAATAGTTTGAATGAATTTACATCCAATTTTCTCTCTGTGATTGCGGATGAAAACTTTACGAAAAAATCAGATAATAAAGTGCGGGAAAAATTATTGACTGATAAACCTAATAATTTCACAGGTCTTACTCCTCCTGGGCGCGTTTTAATTTCAAATCCAAGTGGAAATATCAGAACTTCAGACACAGATGCATCTATATTGGATAATATTAAAGGTGTTCATACAGATATTCAACAACAAATAGATAATATTCCTATATCACTACATGAGTCATCTAACATTATTGAAAATAAAATCAGCATGATGACAAATAAAATATCACAATATCATAATCTTATATCATCAAATTTAGAAAACCAAAAAAATGCTTTAAAAATGGATGAAATACCCGAAGGAGAATCACATAAATTATTTAAATACGGAAATTATTACAATTCTTTGACAGTTGATGGTACCGCAGCGGCTGCGAGTTACAGAATCAAAGGAAGTGTCACTATATCTGGTGCTGTACAGGAAAATTACAATACAGAATCTATTGAAATAGTAAATGAACTAAACGCGCCTGCTTTGAAAGTAGTGAATAATCTTTCTTCCAATATTCTTTCTGTCAATCACGGGACATCTGGCGAAAACAATCGTGTTACTGTTTTGTCAAATGGTAATGTTGGTATTGGAGAATCAAATCCTCAAGAAAAACTACATGTCGATGGCAATATTAAAGTTGTCGGTACTATCAATGGAGTATCTCAGAATGATATAGAAAATTTCAAAGATGTTACTGGAAATATACAACAGCAACTTGATAATATTGGATTGGGTATATCCGATTTATCTTTAAATGTCAATGATAGATTTGATGAAAATGATTCAAATACATCAAATTATGTTCAACAAACACGAGACAAACTTTTTGATAAAATGACCGTAATGGGTACGTCCGTCTCTAATTATGTAGATGCAACATTTGATACTTTTATGGATGGTAAGCAAAATAAAATTACATTTGGTGACGGATTTTCATACGACAGTGCTGACAATACACTGACTGTATCAACTACAAATACGTTGTGGAATGAAAATGTTGAAACAAATTCTATATCATATGGCAATGTTGTTGTATATGGAGATAGAATAGAGATAAATGATAAAGAAGTTGCAACTTTATCAATTGTCAATAGAAAACAAGGCGTTATTACTGGCGCGGCATCCACTATACTTACATCTGATTTACCTGCGAATAAAGTACTTGTCACAAATACAGAAGGGAAACTTGACGCGAGTGAGGTTGATACAAGTAAATTAAATCATTTGACAAATGTCACTTCACCGATACAGCCACAATTGGATACTATTTCGTCACAGGTAACTGCGACTTCGTCTGAATTTACCGGATTGGTAAATACATATGTAAGCAATGCATCTAATTATACTGCAAAAATAAAATCAGAATTTCAAGGACCCGTCAATGACCTTTATGAACCTCTTACATTTGGTTCTGGACTTGTGTATGATGAAGCTACCAAAACTCTCAGCACAGATGGAACATTTGTATATCAAGGTACAGTGACAACATCTGATTCTGTATGGACGTCAAATGAAGAATATATAAATTACGGTCAAATCAAAATATACCAAGACCATGTAAAAGTACAAGATAAACAAATCGCAACAAATATAGATTTTTCGGCAAAACAAGATAAAATAGTATTTCCAGAAAACATATACAATAATGAAAATACCATTAGTTTAGCGCCATCTGTATGGGAAGACAAGGGACATTACGTTCGTTATAAGAATACGCGCGTCTATAACAACCGCGTTACAATAGGCATAGATGATACAGTAGATGTCAAGAAATACCCTCCAATCGGGTTTCCTGGAATCACTGGAAGTGAGCAGAGCGGTGTCATAAAAACAATTTCAGGACAAACATATGGAAATGGGTCATATAAAATAGAATGGAGTTCAAAATTCATAAATATTGCATTAAATCTATTTGATGATAATTTAGGAAATATGAGTTCAATGGCTTTTTATAATACAGATGGTACTACAACATCAACATCATTTATAAATCCAAATTATTTAGGAGAATTTGTGAAAATAGAATTTCCAGAAAGAATTTATTTATCATTTGTAAAATTATTTAGAAGAAATGACAATCAAGCAAATAATCATATTTGGGATGCACGGAAACCCAAAGATTATAAATTATATGGTACAAATGATGATGTAAATTGGGATGAAATTATTCATGAATCAGATGCATCTTATATAGAAAATAATGTTATACATGTTTCAGATGTTGTCTTTCCCAAAATATCTTATAAAAAATACGGCATATGTGTGAATAAAGTAATGGGTGGGTATATTGATGGTTATTTGGATTTGGCTGAAATAGAATTCTTTGGCACTCCTGATGA
>Ga0209653_1001619_pt1 | contig 17754 bp, 19 predicted proteins | sample SaaInl6LU_22_DNA_FD_184644 | JGI IMG/M metagenome (GOLD analysis project Ga0209653, IMG submission 184644) | Marine microbial communities from expanding oxygen minimum zones in the Saanich Inlet - ESP_116LU_22_DNA (SPAdes) (version 2) | ecosystem: Environmental > Aquatic > Marine > Intertidal...
TTAGGTCGCAAAGATAGTTATAAGCCTTTGTCAGCCAAAGTCTACTTAATGCTTAATTTTGTCTAATCAAAAGTACTGCAATGAATCTATACCTAAAGCGCTTATTCCCTTATCTAGTGCTTGTTTTTATTGGGTTCCCCGGTGTTTTTTACCGAAGAGGATGGCTGTTTGAAAGACTAAACGATTGGCATTCTCCTTTTTTAGACGGATGGTTTACTACAATTACTTGGTTAGGCGATGCGACTTTTGCGGTTCTTATTCTCTTTTGGTTGTATTGGTTTAAAAATTATAAATGGGTATACGCCTTTGTTCTAGGGTTTGTTCTGCACGTTGTTTTCGTGCACTTTTTTAAACAGTGGATTGCACATGGATTTGAAAGGCCTTTTCTGTATTATCAGCAAATCGGATTAGAAAGTTCCTTTGATTGGATCGAAGGAGTTTCTATTCGAAAATTGAATAGTTTTCCTTCAGGTCATACCGCTACGGCATTTTTCTTTGCAACTTTCCTTAGTCAGTTCAGTAAAAGAGTAATAGTATATCTCTGGTTATTTTTAGCCATTATGGTTGGCTTATCGAGGGTCTACATTGGTCAACATTGGTTTATGGATATCTATGTCGGAATGTTGTTCGGTCTATGGTCTACTTTACTTAGTCTTTATTTAGTCAATCGGTATCCAAGGTCTTGGTTTGAAAAGCGTAGAAAGCAATGAGTCAAATAACCTCCTTACTTCGAAAATATCCGTGGCTTATTTTTAGCCTTATCGCTTTTCTTGTTTTTATTCAGTTCAATTGGAGTTATCCGATTAATATTCTTGACGAAGCTAAAAACAGTGAGGCAGCTCGCGAAATGCTGGAGACCGGTCGTTGGTTTTACCCGACCTTCAATGAAGTGATTCGAACCGACAAGCCACCCTTGCACTACTTTTTTATGGCTTTGGGGTATCTTATTTTTGGTGTTGGACCTTTTGGAGCACGATTCTTTTCAGCGGTCTTTGGGGCGTTGACCTTCTATATTATTGTCAAGCAAACAGCCAAAGAGCTTGGGAATAAAACCGCAATTTATTCGGGGCTAATCTTTGTTAGTTCGTTATTATTTGCCCATGAATTTCACATGGCAGTTCCCGATCCTTACCTGATTTTTTCGGCGACTTGGGCAATTACATCCTTTTACCGTTTTGAAAAGGAATCTTCAAAAGCTCAGTTGTGGATGGCATATATTGCGATTGGCCTTGGTTTATTAGCAAAGGGTCCTATTGCTGCAGTGATCGTACTCCTATCAGCCGCCTTGTACTTTACGCTCACCCAACAGTGGTCTAAATTATTCACTTACAAGCCTTTTACAGGAGTATTTATTTCTTTGGCCATCGCTGCTCCGTGGTATTATATGGCTCATATTGAGACAGAAGGTGTGTTTACTGAAGGCTTCTTTTTAGATCATAACCTTAACCGCTTCAGTGATCAAAAAGAGGGACATGGTGGGCCCTTCATAATTACTCCACTGCTGGTTATTGCCGGTCTTTTACCTTTTGGAGTTTGGCTCATTTCTGCACTGATCAAGGCTTTTCGATTACGAGAACGTTCGAATTGGCTAACGCTCTGTTTTTCGGTCGCTATAGCAGTGCTTTCTTTCTTTAGCTTTTCGAGTACTAAACTTCCGAATTATCCGATGCCTGCTTTCGGCTTTATGACGGTAGTTTTAGGTTTTTACTTTTCTGAACTTGTTTCTAATCAGAATTCTAAAGCCTTGAAAGGGGGGCTTTGGGTATTGACTATACTCGGTATCGTACTGACCATAGGTGCTTACCTTGGACTGGCTACTCACAGAAGCTTGTTTTTGTATAAGAATTTGGCATTTTTCATTTTAATCATACCCATTAGCAGTCTCCTTATCGTTCTTACTTTAAAAACAAGATCACTACATCAATCAATACTGCTAACCGCTTTAAGCTGGATAATTTTTGGATCGTTTCTATGGGGGTATCTCTTCGGTCAAATAAGTCTTGAATCGCCTGTAGTCAAAGTGTCCCCATATATCAATCAGCCTTCAATTCAAACGCTGGTTTATCAGCGAATGGACCCCGCTTTTCCCATCCAATTAAAGCAAACCTTTAAAACGGTTCAAAAGCGTGAAGTACTAATAACTGATCCTTCGTTTGATTATATACTGACCAACACCAAGAATAAAGAAGATATTCAGTGGTTAGATACTCACTTTGAGAAAGTGATAGAGGCCCCTGCACTTTTTGAGGATCATACCACTAGACTCTATCAGCCTATCAAATAAGCGAGTAACATTCCTAATAGAACCATAACGATTCTTGCTAGGTTAAAGCGATGGCCTTTCTCGCTTTCAAAGAGAATGATCGCACCTACATGAAGAAAAATCCCTGCAGACAAGGCATTTAAGTAGGGGGTATAGGTAAGCACCCAATCTAAATTGGTAATTAGACTACCTAGCGGTGTGATCAAACCAAATAAGATAAGTGCGCTAAAGGCCTGAATCTTTGAAAGATTGGCTTTAAGGGCTAGGGTATACAAAATCATTGCAATAGGCACCTTGTGCAGGCTCACCGCAAGCAACAAGTGTTTTTCACCATCTAGCGGTATGCCTTCAATAAAGGCATGCACAAATAAGGCAGAGAAGATTAGAGCAAAACCTGAGAAGCCATCAGACTCATTGAGATGAGCGTGACCGTGCTCGGCACCTTTAGAAAAACTCTCTAATATCATCTGCAGTAAAATACCCCCGAGAATAATTAGCGAGATTAATCGACGATCTAACCCTTGCTCGAACAAATTAGGCAATAGCTCAATCAGTGTGATGGAGAGAAGGAATGATCCACTAAATCCTAATAGGAGTTGTTTGAATTTTGATACCTTATTAGCACCAAATTCAATGATTAATGCGCCAAGTATGACAGCGACTAGTGGAATACCTATGGTTAGTGTCATGGGGCAAAAATAGACTAATTTAGCGCATCATTTATTCAGTACAATGAACCAAAACACCTCTTTTTTAGCAAAGACCTTCTATGGCTTTGAGCCCCTTTTAGAAAAAGAATTAAGAAAGCTCGGAGCTAAAAATATCAAATCAATCAATCGCGCAGTCTCTTTCGAAGGAGATCTAGGGTTCTTGTACAAGGCGAATCTCTCGTTGAGAACCGCGCTCAGAATTTTAATGCCTATCGGACATTTTCCTGTAAAAAACCAAACCGATTTGTATCGCGCCATCGATCGTATTGATTGGTCGAAATGGTTTTCGGCAGATCAGAGCTTCATCATAGATGTGACGCTTTTTTCAGATCATTTCAATCACTCTCTATTTGTTGCCCAAAAGGCTAAAGATGCTATTGTGGATCAATTTTCGAAGAAAGAAGGTAAGCGACCTTCGGTAACCACCGAAAACCCTGATATACGTATTCAATTGCATTTACAAGGGGATCAGTTGACGATTTCTCTTGATAGTTCAGGAAACTCTTTACATCAAAGAGGTTATCGTATCGAGACAAACATTGCTCCGATAAACGAAGTATTAGCTGCAGGTATGCTACTTCATAGCGGATGGGAGGGTAAAACCTATTTCTACGACCCAATGTGTGGAAGTGGGACTTTAGCGATTGAGGCAGCAATGATTGCTTGCAATATCCCACCAAGTTTGAATCGAACCACCTTTTCTTTCATGAATTGGAAGAATTTCGATACTGAAGTATTTGAGTTAATTCGTAATTCGTGTCTGTCTAAAGTCAGAGAATTTAGAGGACATATTTATGCTTCTGATAAGGCTCCGAGTGCAGTGAGAAAGGCACAAGAAAATATAGAAAATGCCGGGCTAGAAGAATACATCTCTGTCGTTCGTTCTGATTTCTTTTTTGCAGATCGCCCTTCGGATGTTCCTTTACATATTGTTTTTAATCCGCCCTATGGAGAGCGACTACCTATTGATGCGGATGTCTTTTATGGGAAAATAGGAGACACCTTAAAAAAAGAATATCAGGGCTGTGAAGCTTGGTTTATTACTGCCAATATAGAGGCTTTAAAAAGTGTAGGTCTTCGTCCTTCTAGAAAGATTAAAATGTTTAATGGAAAGCTAGAATCTCGCCTAGTGAACTATGAGCTTTACGAGGGGTCGAGAAAGGCCTCGAAATCTTAACGAGTTTTTTTTACGGGCAAGTAATAGCTAAGGCCGTAGTTGTAGCTAAATCCGAATCTAGCTCCATCTGTAACTCGGTTAAATCCTGGGATCCAAAGATTATCGAAGTTCTCAGGCTCTTTCTGACTGACCAAAAATCCCATTCGAAAACTCCCTCCTAAATATAGCTGTTTGGTGAGATGGGTTTTAAATCCGAGTACGCCTTCAAGATAACTTGCCGAAAGACCATTATGGGTAGGCCCTTCAATACTGTAATTTGGGAATTCTCCGTAACGCTCAACCCACGCGGTGTCATAGAAGTTGATTATTCCTTGACTTGTGTCAAAAGAAGATACTACGTAGCGTGCACCTGCAGTGATTTGATTTTTCTCACCGGGCTTTCTTTGATAAATCTCCCAGTCTAGACCTAATTTGAGGAATTCGCCTGAAACCTTATAACCGTAGAGTAGGCTCTGATCGATAGATTCTTTCGTGTCGAAAGACTCTGATCCGATTTCAACGGCAATCTTTATTTTATCTCTAAAAGTTAAATCACCAAAAATTTCAAAACCTGTATACCCCTCTTGAAGCTCAGATCGAACTAATTTCGATAGATCAATTCCTGCCCTAATCCCGTATTCTTTCTGAGCGTAAATCGAAACAGAAGCCGAGATCATCATCCAGATAACTGCTTTTTTGCTAATGTAAGATAGCCACATGCTCATCATTATTAGAGTTGATTTCTGGAATATTTACGATCACTTCGCTGATCCAATTACTGGTTGAATAATTACTTAAATCAGTGTAGGTACGAATATACCCACAGGCTCTTGAGACATAAGTAGCCTTAGGGATATAACTGAAGTTAAGCGTATCATTGGTGTTTATGGTCAAACCATTTACCTCAGTTCTTTTCTGTAAGATTAAGTCATAACTACTTAGATTGGTAGGTAGTACAAGCGCAATTGCTGTAACTGACGTGTTGTCATAATTTTGAACAATGTTTCCATCTAAATCTAGAAGACTAAAGCCCGATACCGATTTCGCAGTGCTGCCATCTTCAGCACTATAGAAAACCAAATTGACATAGACAGAGTCGTTTTCCACACATACATCGTCTTTTTCACAACTTGAGTATATAAGAAGCGTAGCCAGCGCGAGGATGTAGGTCTTTAACTTCATTATTCGTTTTTAATCAGTAACACAACGTTTTCAATGTGATGTGTCTGAGGAAACAAATCTACTGCTCTTGAACGAACTACGCGATACTGCTCAGATAGGAGTTTTAAATCTCTTGCTTGCGTTGCTGAGTTACAACTTACGTAGACTATCTTTTTCGGGGCTAGTTTCAAAAGTTGCGCTACCACATCGCCATGCATTCCATCCCTTGGTGGGTCTGTAATGACGATATCTGCTTTGCCGTGCCTTTCAACGAACACGTCGTTAAACACATTTTTCATGTCTCCGACCTCAAAAGCTACATTGCTGATATTGTTAATCACCGCGTTTTCCTTGGCTTTTTCAATAGCTTCAGGTATGGCCTCAACACCCACCACATATTTTGCCCTTTGGGCAATAAATTGAGCAATGGTACCGGTGCCTGTATATAAATCATAGACGAGTTCATCCCCACTGAGATCAGCAAAATCTCTAGCTACTTCATATAAACGAAGCGCTTGTGCACTATTGGTTTGATAAAACGACTTGGCATCGACTTTAAATCTCAAAGACTCCATAGTCTCCTCAATATGATCATTGCCTTTAAAAACAATAATGTCTTGATCGTACAGCGTGTCATTCCCTTTTTGATTGATCACATATAGGAGCGAAGTGATTTCAGGAAACTCGCTAGCAATAGCAGAAAGGTAGTTTTCTATCTGCTCATTAGAAGCTTCATAAAATTGAATAAGTACCATTAAATCACCAGCCAAGGTGTTTCTAATCATCAAGGTGCGAAGAGCTCCCGTGCGGTTACGCGGGTTGAAAAATTCAAGCTCTTGACGAATTCCTTCTTCTTTGCAAAAGTTGCGTATGCGGTCTGAGGGTTCTCCTTGCAGGTAGCAGTGATTGAGATCGATAATTTTATCCCACATCCCCGGCTTATGAAAACCTAGACCTCTACGATCAAAAATCTCCCCGCTCTCAATTTCTTCTTTTTCAATCCATCGACTATCTGAAAATGAAAATTCCATTTTGTTACGATAGTGATAGATGGTCTCAGAGGCTAAGATTGGCTCGATCTGTTCAGGGGTGATTTCTCCAATTCGCTTGAGATTTTCTAGTACCTCATTTTGTTTGTAGATCAGTTGTTGATCATATTGAAGATGTTGCCACTTACAACCACCGCATCTGGTGAAATGCTCACACTTGGGTTCAACACGGTACTCAGATTCACTTGTAATTGAAATGGCTTCGGCTTCGAGATAGTTTTTTCTTTTCTTTACAACGCGTGCATCCACGATTTCACCCGGTGCTACGTATGGGATAAACACAACACGTCCTTCTTCAGTTTTTCCTATTGCCTTTCCTTTCGCTCCTAGGGTGTGAATTTTCAAGTCCTCAAGAACTCTCTGCGGTTTTCTACTCATAACTACAAAGGTAATTGGTTATGCGGATTGTATTGTCGAACTTTGAAAGGCTTTAAAAAAATAAGTATGATTGATTCGATTCGCAGTTCTGAAGAAGCTATCGCTTTAGAAAATAAATACGGTGCGCATAATTATCATCCGCTTCCTGTGGTATTAGCTAAAGGAGAGGGAGTTTACTTATGGGATATTGCGGGTAAGAAGTATTTCGACTTTTTATCGGCTTATTCAGCGGTAAATCAGGGGCATTGTCATCCGGATATCATTGATGCCCTTAATGAGCAATCGAAACAATTAACGTTGACTTCACGAGCTTTCTACAATGATCAACTGGGTCGGATGGAGAAGTATCTTACAGAAACTTTTCATTTCGACAAGGTTCTCCCTATGAATACTGGTGCTGAGGCTGTCGAAACTGCATTAAAGATTGCAAGACGTTGGGCCTATAAGGTGAAGGGTTTGCCCGAAGATCAGGCTCAAATTGTTGTCTGTGATCAAAACTTTCATGGTAGAACCACCACGATCATATCGTTTTCATCAGATGAAACGGCTCGCCAAGGCTTCGGACCTTACACCAGTGGTTTTATAAAAATCCCTTACAACGATGCGGATGCCTTAGAAGAGGTTCTCAAGGCGCACTCAAATATTGCCGGGTTTCTAGTAGAACCTATTCAAGGTGAAGCTGGGGTGATGGTACCCGATGAAGGATACCTTTCTAAGGTTTCAGCCCTTTGCAAAGCATATGGAGTACTCCTTTTAGCCGATGAGGTTCAAACTGGTATTGCTAGAACGGGAAGACTTCTAGCAACCTGTGGTAATTGCCAATGTGCAGATAAGCACTGCAGTGGAACCCCTGAGGTTAAGCCAGATATTCTAATTCTTGGTAAGGCAATTTCAGGTGGGGTATACCCAATTTCAGCGGTTTTAGCTAATGATCAGGTGATGCAAGTAATTACTCCAGGATCGCATGGGAGTACCTTCGGTGGTAATCCAGTAGCAGCTGCGGTTAGTATAGCTGCTTTAGAGGTGATTAAGAATGAACGATTAGCAGAAAATGCCTTTGAGCTAGGGGAATATTTCAGAAATGAGCTACGCTCGAAACTGGGTGACTGTAGTCTAGTGAGTTTGGTTCGTGGAAAAGGACTCCTCAATGCGATTCTTATCAACGATACAGAAGAAAGCGAAACTGCTTGGAATCTTTGCTTAACCCTTAGAGATAATGGCTTGTTAGCAAAACCTACGCATGGTAATATTATTCGATTTGCTCCTCCGCTTGTAATGACCAAAGAGCAGATTGATGAGTGTATTGAAATAATTGTTCGATCGGTATTCGAGTTCGAAGCCTCTCTTAACCTTTAAAAGCAGTCACCTGTTTGATATAAACGTTCTGTAGTGGCCAATCGCCTTGGTCTACCGCTACAGCGTTTATTTGGTCAACAACCTCCATACCATTAATTACTTCTCCAAAAGCGGTATAGTTTCCGTCTAGATGATAGGAACCAGGTTTGGTAACTACAATGAAAAATTCAAAAGGAGAAGCCAGTTTATGAGGATTGTCGATATCACTGCTAGGCATTGAAATCACTCCTCGGTGATGTGAGTGATTGTTGTCGGTATCAGGAGGTAACAGATACCGGCCAATTGCTTTTCGTTTCTTAGGCAGATCTGGAGTATCTGCATTTCCACCTTGAATGATGAAATTTTCTACCACACGGTGAAACATGGTGTTGTCGAAGTATCCTTCTTTAGCAAGATATACCGCGTTAGCTCGATGATAGGGAACATCAGCGTATAGTCGAACCGTGAAATTACCATAGCTTGTTTCAAAAGTGAGATGGTCTTCTTCTAAAGTCTTTTCATATTCGAAGAAAAAAGGAATTGCATTTTCTTCAGTTAATATAAATGACTCGTTATCAATTTCTTTCTTTGCTTGGACTGATACCTTTGGTTCTATTAAGGTTGGGGTAGTGGTCGGGTTGGAATTATTTTTTTTCTGGGATTCACTGCAGGAAAAAAACAATAAAAATGCGCTAAGACAGAAGGCATACTTCATTTCATTCGTTTATTCAAAGATAAAACATCTAAAAGCTTTTGTACATTAGCCGCCGCTATGCCGTTATTCAAACGAAATCCATTTGGTCACATACTCTTTTTAAAGAGACTTCTCATCTTGTTTGCTGGTTTTGCCACGCACGCCCGTTACAAGCGTTTTAATACTCTTCAAATTGAAGGATCTGATGTTCTTAGAAAGTTAGCGGGTAAAAAAGTGCTTTTCGTGAGTAATCATCAAACGTATTTCGCAGATGTGGTTGCTATGTTTCACGTTTTCAATGCGAGTCTTCAAGGCAGAGAAGATTCAATAAAAAATGCCTTATACCTATTAAGACCAAAATTGAATTTATACTACATCGCTGCCAAGGAGACGATGAATGACAGTTTACTTGCAAAAATTTTGGCCTATGCCGGTTCGATCAGTATCGAACGCACCTGGAGAGCAGGGGGGAAAGAGGTTAAGCGCCAGGTGAAATTCAGCGATATTTCTAATATTGGTAAAGCGCTAGATGACGGATGGGTCATTACCTTTCCTCAGGGCACTACTCGCCCTTGGAAGCCCATTAGAAAGGGTACCGCTCATATTATTAAAACCTATCAACCCGTAGTGGTCCCAATCGTTATTGATGGGTTTAGAAGATCCTTCGATCGAAAAGGTATTTATATCAAAAAGAAAGGAATCCTGCAATCGATGGTGATTAAGGATCCCTTAGAAATTGATTACGAAAATGAATCGGTCGATTCGATTATTGAAAAATTAGAGTTTGCTATTGAACAACACCCTTCGTTCTTGAAGGTGATCCCCGAAGAAGAACTTCTAGCCTATAACGAGGATCACAAGAAGAGAGAGTTCCCTTTTAATTTCGGTAGTCAAGAGCAGGAGGACGATTTCCAAGAAGAGGACGATAATTAAAATCAGCCCCTCTACGTTCTTCAAATTCAGCTCTTGCCTTAGCAATAATCTTTGGATTTTTAAAAAGCTTAGCTCCACTAAGGGCTAAAGTTTTAGCTGCTACCGCCATACCTTTTAACCCAATACTGGTACCACCAGCAGCAACGGCTTGCCATGAATGTGCTGAGGTTCCAGGAACCCATGTGGCGGTTCCAAAACCTACTGTAGGAACCACAAAACTAACGTCTCCCACATCTGTTGAGCCGTAGGCTCTAGAAGCCTCTCGGTATGGAGCAACCTCATTAGCAACACGCTCATCTAGTGGACGATTTAAACTCTCAGCGATCTTTTCTGCAAAAGCTCGTTCTTCTGCGGTGTAAGTGTATCCTCCGACAGTTGATAGGCTTTCATGTACCAAAGTTTGCAGTGTTTGATTAGGTAACAATTCGTGAACCCCGTTTACGATTTCATAGCTCATTGTAGTCTCTGTTCCTTTTGCAGCTCCTTCGGCAGCTAGAACGATGCGATCGAACACATTTCGAACTACCTCTCTAGAGGGGTGTCTTGAATAGTAATAGACCTCTGCAAAGTCAGGAACCACATTGGGAGCCTTTCCACCGTCAGTGATTACATAGTGAATTCGTGTTTCTTGAGGGACGTGCTCACGCATCATATTTACCATATAATTCATAGCTTCAACAGCGTCAAGTGCTGAACGACCTCTTTCTGGGGCTCCGGCTGCATGTGCTGAAACTCCGTTAAATCTAAATTTACCTGAAATATTGGCTAGTGCAGCAGCTTCATTTGCTTGGTTAGCGGCTCCTGGATGCCAGTGTAAAACCACATCGACGTCATCGAAAAGCCCTGCACGTGACATGTAAACCTTTGCTCCACCTCCTTCTTCTGCGGGGGTTCCATAGAATCGAATACGGCCTTCGGTTTTGGTTTTTATTAGCCAATCTTTGAGGGCAACTGCTGCAGCAAGCGATGCGGTTCCGAACAAATGGTGACCACATCCGTGTCCGCCAATAGCATCAGCACTTTCTTTAAAGGGTACGGCTTTTTGAGAAAGACCAGGGAGCGCGTCGAACTCACCTAGAACCCCAATCACAGGACCTGTACTTCCATATTCAGCAACGAAAGCGGTAGGGATTTCAGCTACACCAGTTGTAATAGAAAAGCCTTCGCTTTCTAATCGTGTCTTAAGTAGATTGCTTGATTGATATTCTTGGTAACCCATTTCTGCTAAGTCCCAAATTTCAAGAGCAATTCCTTCATAGTCACTCAAATGGGTTTCTATGGATTCAAAAACTTGAGAGGTCTTTTGTGCAATGGCAAAACTACATAGTAGAAGTGTTGCAATAGTCAATTTAAGTTTTGTCATATGTTGAGGTTTAATAGGTTATAAGGTAGTGAGAAATTTCAGGTTTAGAAATCTGCACGGGGATGAAGTTTTTCTATGGTATCCCGAAGTTTTTCAACCGAACTATGTAGGTATATTTCAGTAGTCGTTATGCTTTCATGGCCCAACATTAATTGAATGGCACGTAAATCAGCTCCATTTTCTAATAGGTGAGTAGCAAAGCAATGCCTGAAGGTATGCGGACTAATTTCTTTTTTAATTCTGGTTTTTTCTACAATTTGCTTGGTAAGGGTAAAAATCATGGCTCGTGTGAGCGATCTCCCGCGTCGGTTTAAGAATAAAACATCCTCATATAAGGGTTGAGGTTGATATTCTGACACGCGATTTTCAAGATATCCCTCTAATCGTTTTATAGAGTAAGGACCGATTGGCACTAATCGTGTTTTCTGTCCCTTTCCGATCACCCGAATGAATCCTTCATTTAAAAATAAGTCTGAGAGACGTAATTGTAGAATTTCGGATACTCGGAGACCACAAGCATAGAGCATTTCGAAAATGGCGAGATTGCGACTACCTTGTGGGTGTGACAAGTCAATGGCACCCAAGAACTCCTGAACTTCAGTTTCGGTCAAGAAGACGGGGATTTTTCTTGAAAGTTTAGGAGCCTCAATTTGTTCGGCAGGATTTACTTCGAGATATTTTTCGGCCGTTAAATAACTAAAAAAGCCTTTCATAGAGGATACTAATCGGGCAAGCGATCTCGCGCTTAGCACTACGGATAGGGATCCCATCGACGCTCTTAAATTCTCCAATTGTGTTAAAGTGGGCCGATCAACCCCGTTGCTTATTAGGGCTTCTTTTAATCTATTTAAATCGTAGGTGTAACTACTTATCGTGGCTTTACTAGAGCCTCTTTCTAATTTTAAATAGTTGATGTATTCTACTATGGCCTGTTCCCAGTTCACGAAAACCTTCTATTTTAGCGTTATGAAGATAGCAGTTATAAATGGTCCGAACCTAAACTTGTTGGGTAAAAGAGAGCCTGAAATTTACGGCTCGACAACCTTTGTGGATTACTTTAAAAAGCTCCAGTCACGCTATGAGGGCCACGAACTAGTCTATTTTCAATCGAATATCGAAGGAGAACTTATCGATAAACTTCATGAATGTGGGTTTGATTACGACGGTATTGTGTTTAATGCCGGCGCCTACACCCACACCTCAGTGGGCCTAGGTGATGCCGTGGCAGGAATTAATACCCCAGTAATCGAAGTTCACATCTCGAACACCTATGCACGAGAGCCTTTCAGACACCAGTCTTTTATTGCTGCAAAAGCAGCCGGAATAATTATCGGATGCGGACTAGATAGTTATCGTCTCGCCGTTGAGTCGATTCTGTCTAGAGGTGAATAACCTCATCGTAGGCTGCAGCAACTGCTTCCATTACCGCCTCACTCATTGTTGGATGAGGGTGAACCGCTTTAAGGATTTCATGTCCTGTGGTCTCTAGCTTTCTTGCCACGACCGCCTCAGCAATCATATCGGTTACTCCAGCTCCAATCATATGACAGCCTAACCATTCTCCATACTTAGCATCAAAAATGACTTTTACAAATCCGTCAGAGTTACCGCTGGCTTTTGCCTTACCACTCGCAGAGAAGGGGAATTTACCTACTTTGACATCATACCCTTTTTCTTTAGCCTGCTTCTCTGTCATACCAACAGAGGCAATCTCTGGGCTGCAATAGGTACAACCAGGTATGTTACCATAGTCGATTGGTTCAACGTGCATACCTGCTATTTTCTCCACACAAAGGATACCTTCGGCAGAAGCAACGTGAGCTAATGCTTGCCCCGGAGTTACATCACCAATAGCGTAGTAACCTGGTATATTGGTTTGGTAATATTCATTCACTAATATCTTGTCACGGTCTGTGATAATACCCACCTCTTCAAGGCCAATATTTTCAATATTTGATTTGATACCGACAGCAGAAAGTACAATGTCTGCTTCAATAACTTGTTCTCCTTTTGCGGTTTTTATAGTAGCCTTTACACCTTCACCACTGGTATCTACTGAAGTAACTTCAGCAGAAGTTAAGATGTTGATTCCAGATTTTTTAAAACTGCGCTCTAGCTGTTTTGAAATTTCTTCGTCTTCAACAGGTACAATGTTTGGTTGGTATTCAACCACCGTTACTTCTGTGCCCATGCTGTTATAGAAGTAAGCAAATTCGATTCCGATAGCTCCACTACCTACTACAACCAGTTTTTTGGGTTGTGACTTTAAAGTCATCGCTTCGCGGTATCCGATTACCTTAACTCCATCCTGAGGTAGGCTAGGTAATTCACGGCTGCGAGCTCCGGTCGCTATAACAATGTTTGTAGCTGAGATGGTTGATACTTTATCAGAGCTGGTAACTTTCACCTGTTTGCCAGGAAGTAAACTCCCGTAACCATTAATTACCTCGATGTTGTTCTTTTTCATAAGAAATTGAACTCCTTTACTCATCGATTCTGCTACTCCACGAGATCTTCCAATGACCTTATCGAAATCGTAAGAAACGTTTTCTGCAGAAAGACCGTAATCGGATGCGTGATTTAAGTATTCAAAAACTTGAGCTGATTTAAGGAGTGCTTTGGTAGGGATACATCCCCAATTTAAACAAACACCTCCGAGGTTTTCTTTTTCAATGATAGCTGTTTTAAGTCCTAACTGAGAGGCGCGTATTGCTGTAACGTAACCTCCTGGTCCACTTCCTAATACAATCAGATCAAAATTTTGCATGGTAAAAGCCGTTTTTAATTGGCCTCAAAAGTAAGGAATAACTCTAAATTATCGACCTAAGATTTGGGTTTAAACTCGAGACATATTGAGTTAATACAGTATCGCTTACCTGTTGTTTCTGTAGGGCCATCATCGAAGACATGTCCTAGATGACTATCACAATTTGAACAGCGGGTTTCGATACGTATCATACCAAAGCTTGTATCTCTTAGGTAGCTAATGGCCCCAGCCTCTGCATTATCGAAAGCTGGCCAACCACATCCACTATGAAACTTATGAGTTGATTTGAATAGGAGTGTTCCGCAAGCTTTGCAATGATAATCGCCCTCTTCAAAGGAATCGGTGTATAACCCTGTAAAAGGTGCTTCGGTGCCGCCTTTTCTCATTACATGAAAGGCTTTGTCACCTAATTTTTCTCTCCATTGGTTTTCATTTAGATTAGTTTTCATCAGGAACAAACTTTAATGCCACACCATTGATACAGTGTCTAAGTCCTGTAGTTTCTCTAGGTCCGTCTTCGAAAACGTGACCGAGATGGCTACCACAATTCGCACAACGTTCTTCGGTTCGCGCCACACCGATTTCGTAGTCTACCGCATAGAAGATAGCTTTCTCTGATAGTGGCTTGTCAAAAGAGGGCCATCCACTTCCTGAGTCATACTTGTTTTCAGAACGAAATAGGGGTACATCGCAACCCGCGCATCGATAAATCCCCTTTCGTTTTTCATCATTCAAAGTGCTGCTAAACGCATATTCGGTGCCTGATCTTCTGAGAACATAGTACTCCATACCGTTTAGTTGTTCTTTCCATTCTTTATCTGTTTTCACCACAGGGAAAACAGGTTGTTTTTCATTTTCTTGACCAAAAGTGAAGAAAAAAGATAAAAGAAATAAAATCGAGAAATAGTAATTTTTCATAGCGTGTTTTTATGCTAAGTTACTATCTGAGTGGCGGAATTGCTAACGTTTAATTCGAGCTGAAGTAGTCAAAATCAGATTCAGATAATTCTTCAAGATGCGGAATTAACTCACCGTATTGGGCAGGAATTACAGCAATCTTAAAGACTTGATTCTCGCGATCTGCAGAAGTAGTTAAATTGAGATCATAATCAGCTTGCATAAACAGCCGGATGTCTTGGTAGGTATGATCGAAATTATATTGCAATAACCCTTCATTGGTAAGTAGTGTTTGTGGAAGCGCTCTCCAAACATTTATGGGACCGCTTGAATTACTAATCGTTTCATAAGACAGATAAACCATGATGAGATCGGCCTCATAAACGATCCAGTCTGATGGAAAATTAAGTAACGCCTCATAATTATTCGAGGCATCAAAGTCAACCGAAACTTCCATAACGTTACTAAAAATAGATATTCCCTCTGGACCTTGTGGGCCGATGGGACCTTCTGGACCGTTACAAGACACAAGGAAAACAAGAGACAGTAGACTGAGTAAAACCGCTTTTTTCATGGAGTGATATTTTAAGAACAATACTTTCAAAATTCGGGCCAAACCTAATTTTTAAAAAAGTGTTGTACATTTTGAGACGCAAAAACAACCGAAGATGAAGAGAAACGAGTTAGAGAAGGGATCGAATAAAATGTTGAATGCTTGGGCTTTCTATGATTGGGCGAATTCAGTGTATAGCCTGGTTATTTCTTCAGCAGTTTTCCCCATTTTTTACGGAGCCTTATTTCGTCTTTATGATGTTGAATCGGTTCGTATTTTTGGCCTTGATTTAGAAAGAGGTGTTCTTATTTCTTACGTTAGTTCAGCTGCTTTTGTGGTGATTGCGTTAGCTACTCCAATGGTATCGGGAATTGCAGATTACTTAGGTAACAAGCGATTTTTTCTAAAGTTCTTCTGTTATCTCGGAGCCTTGTCTTGTATCGGTTTGTATTGGTTCTCTCTTGATTACATCTATTTAAGTTTACTTTTTTACTTCGGAGGATTAGTGGGTAGTTGGATGAGTATCGCCATCTATAATTCTTATTTGCCGGATGTCGCACACAAAGAACAACAAGATCGCATAAGCGCCAAAGGGTTTTCGATGGGTTACGTGGGTAGTGTGCTTTTACTAGTGGTAAATCTAGCGATGGTGATGAAGCCTGATCTGTTTAGAATTGAAGATTCTCCTGAACAACCTGCAGAGATGATTGCTATGCGTTACTCCTTTATTACCGTTGGGGTATGGTGGATACTTTTCAGTCAATACACCTTTTGGTACATGCCTAAAGGAAATAAAAAGGAGGGGAGTCGTAAGGAGATTTTTCTTGGAGGGTTTAATGAACTTAAGAAAGTAAGAGCGGAAATCAAAGAACTCAGTTTTTTAAAAAAGTATCTAGTTGCTTTCTTTATTTACAGTATGGCGGTTCAAACCATTCTGCTCATTGCAGCTTATTTCGGAGAGCAAGAAATCAATTGGGGAGGAGATACCGAACGAACGGTTGGTCTGATCGTTAGTATTCTACTCATTCAATTGGTTGCGATTATAGGTTCGGTAATCACGGGAAGATTGGCGGAACGCTACAATAATATCAGCTTACTGATGATAATTAACACTGTTTGGATGTTGCTTTGCGTTTATGCCTTTTTTGTTGAAACACCCAATGAATTTTATATCGCTGCGGGTTTTGTAGGTTTAGTGATGGGTAGTATTCAGACCTTATCTCGATCGACCTATTCTCAAAATCTTCCTAATACAGATGATACCACCTCGTATTTTAGCTTTTACGAGGTGGCTGAAAAAATTGGGATTGTTATTGGTACTTTCTTGTATGGTTATATTGCCCAGGTAACAGGAAGTATGCGCAGTGCAGCACTATTTCTTGGCGTATTCTTTCTAATCGGAGCTATTTTACTCCGAAGACTTCGAAAGACGATTCCGAACCCTTAGTTTGCGCGAACCTTGCCTGATCCAGCGATATCCTGAGAGATTTTAGTCGGATTTCCTTTATAACTCACATCTCCGGAACCTGCAATACTCACGTCTAGGCTTTTCGTTGCATGAACCTTTGCGTCACCAGAGCCAGCGATACGGACTTTAACATCTTTCGCTTTAATGGTGTCTGCCATAACGCTTCCAGAGCCTGCAATCGAAACCTTTAATTCCTCAGCGGCTCCTGTTGCATGAATATCTCCAGAACCTGAGATGGAACAATCTAAGGTTTCAGCATTTGCTTCAATATGCAGATCGCCTGATCCTGATATGGATAATTTAAGATCGTCGCTTACAGGAATACTACCTTTCACAGAACCAGATCCGGATATACTGAGTTCATTGATATCTTGAACGGGTATTTCTACATAGATTTTACCTTTAATAGAATTCCATGATCCCCAAAATCTAGTCTTTTCTAAACCGATATAAAGTGCATTATTTTTGATTTTGTAGGTCACTCTTTCTAGTTCTTTTTCATCACCCTCGAAACTGATGCTTCCTTCTTGCCCATTGGTAAGTGTAACTTCAAAAGGGCCTGAAATGTGAATAGCATCATAAGCTCCCGTATCTTTGGTCATTTCATTCTGAGCTCGTACTTGAAAACTCAATAAGGCGATAATTACAAAACTTAATTTTGAGAATGTCTTCATAGTGTTTGTGTTTTATTTGATGACGATAAACGTTTTTAAATGTTACAAGTAACACTTGGCATAGGAATTGAACCTTTATTTACAGAACGTTAAAATCACCGTTTAATACCAATTTTAGGTATTAAACGCTGACATATTGACTTAAATCTATTTAATGGATTCAAAATTATATATCGGTATTGACAATTTGTCCGCTTCTGGAATCGAAGATGATGCAGAATTAATTCCACTTCTTACTCCTGAAGATGAGGAGGAGATGAATAAGGAGGATGTGCCAGAACAGTTATCTATTCTTCCGCTCAGAAATACGGTTTTATTTCCTGGGGTTGTAGTTCCAGTCACTGCTGGTCGAG
>Ga0209653_1001620_pt1 | contig 17748 bp, 14 predicted proteins | sample SaaInl6LU_22_DNA_FD_184644 | JGI IMG/M metagenome (GOLD analysis project Ga0209653, IMG submission 184644) | Marine microbial communities from expanding oxygen minimum zones in the Saanich Inlet - ESP_116LU_22_DNA (SPAdes) (version 2) | ecosystem: Environmental > Aquatic > Marine > Intertidal...
CTTCAATCACTTTATCGTCAAGTTGTGTAGTAGCTGCACTATCAAAATATATTGCCATTTGATTTTTTCTTTTCTAGTTGTTTATTATTTCATGGATGTCATCCATTACTTGTTGTGCTATTTTTGCAGCACTTTCTTCTGTTCCACTTTCCGAGTAAACTCTTATAATTGGCTCAGTGTTCGATTTTCTTAAATGAACCCATTCCGAAGCAAAATCAATTTTAACTCCATCAATGTCGTTTACTTTCTCGTGCTTGTATTTTTCTTTCATTTTTATCAAGATGTCATCCACATCAATTTCTGGTGTAAGTTGAATCTTGTTTTTACTCATTTCATAATTAGGATAAGAGTCCCTCAATTGTCTAGAGGTTATGTTCTCTTTTGCAAGATGAGTTAAGAATAAACCAACTCCAACTAGCGCATCTCTGCCGTAATGAGATTCTGGGTATATAATCCCTCCATTTCCTTCACCGCCAATTACTGCGTTTTCAGACTTCATTTTTTCTACCACATTTACTTCTCCCACTGCCGAGGCAAAGTATTGCCCTCCATTTTTTACAGTAACATCACTCAATGCTCGAGTAGAAGAAAGATTTGAAACAGAATTTCCTGGTGTATTTTTCAATACAAAATCTGCTACAGCAACCAAAGTATATTCTTCGCCAAACATACTTCCATCATTACAAACAAAAGCCAATCTATCTACATCAGGATCTACCACAATCCCCAAATCAGCTTTGGATTCAATAACCAACTTTGATATTTCGGTCAGATTTTCGGCTAAGGGTTCAGGATTGTGCGGAAAGTGTCCTGTAGGTTCGCAGTATAATTCTACTACTTCTACTCCAAGTTCTTTCAATAAAGCAGGGATAAATATTCCTCCTGAAGAGTTTACAGCATCTACCACAACTTTGAATCCTGAATTTTTGATTATTTCTTTATCTACCAAACTCAAATCAATCACTGATTGAATGTGTTTTTGTAAATAACTATCATTGTTAGTCACAGATCCTAATTCATCTACTTCTACGTAGTTGTAAGAACCAGAATCGGCAATTTGAATCAATTCTTCTCCTTCTTCACCAGAAATAAATTCGCCTTTTTCGTTTAATAATTTAAGGGCATTCCATTGTTTTGGATTGTGACTAGCGGTAATAATAATTCCACCATCTGCTTTTTCCAGAGGAACAGCAATTTCGACTGTTGGAGTAGTGGAGAGCCCCAAATCAATAACTTCAACTCCCATTCCTATCAACGTGCCGTTTACTACGTCGGTTACCATTTTTCCTGATAATCGAGCATCTCTTCCTACAACTAGTTTAATGGTTGATTTTTTTGTTCTGTTTTTAATGAATTGTGCATAAGCTGATGCAAATTTCACAACATCAATTGGAGTAAGATTTTCAGAAATTTTCCCTCCAATTGTTCCTCGTATTCCCGAGATAGATTTGATTAATGTCATATATCACTTGTGATTTTGACAAAGATAACAAAAAATGACCTGAAATTTTACAGAAGAAATAAGCGAGATATGAACCCTATTTTGGGGATAAATCATTTGATATAAGAGCCTCTTCAATAAATTGTTTTATTTGTTTGGTTTGATTTGAGGCTTTGTTTTTTCCAATTTGTGCAGCAAAATATATAGCCACAAAAAGAAATAAAAACACTGGGGAAATATAAAGTAACAAGCCACTTTTGTTGAGAGAAAGCATTCCTGTTCCTATGACAGCGGTAATTGTAAAACTTGCCAATGAAAAAACATACAAAACCATAAAACTAGCCCACAAATTTGGTCTTGGTCCAACAATTCCTCTCACAATTGTTCCGTTTTCTGTTTTTTCTAAATTAAAAGTAGCGTAAGGCGACCAATAGTGCTGTTGAGATGGATGAATCTCGATAGTGCAATGGTTATGCTTTTTAGAGAACATCAAATCCTGATTGTGATTTTGTTCATGAGCAATAAGCATTTCTCTTACCTTATCGGGTTCTTCGGCTACTTCGTGTCTTATTCTTGGTCTTACGCTTATCTCTGACATAACATTATTGTTTACCTAAAACTAAACCCACCTCATCATTTTTCCTAAAATATTGACAACAATCATCTTTTAATCACAAGTAAAACCTATTCTAGGAATCAATTAAACACCAAATTATAATTAACTTTGGTCATGAATCAAAACCTACTCAAAAGCTTTTTGTCAAAATTTGAAAACCTTGTTTGGGTAGCCACTTTGCTTATTGGTTTTTTCTACATTATTGTGGTTCCGCCTTTTCAAGTTCCTGATTCTCCCAATCATTTCTTTCGAACTTATCAATTGGCAACAGGTCACTTATCGCCAGTGCAAGAGAATAACTCTGTGGGCGGTTTTGTTCCCAAGTCATTTCATCAATTTCAAGAAACTTTTACTCAATTTCGTTACAATCCATATCACAAAATGGAAAAAAACGTATTGAGGGAAACTCGAAACATCGAACTGAAAGAAAGTGATAAAGTATTCATGCATTTCCCAAATACGGCTGTTTATTCACCTATTTCTTACATTCCACAAGTTATGGTAATGAGGATAGGATTGTGGCTTAATTTAGGGCCTTATTTTATTTTTTATTTAGTAAAAATCGTGTCGTTTTTAACCTGGATGGTTATGATAAGAGTGGTTTTTTATTTTTTACCAATCAAAAAGAAATTGTTTGCAGTTTTACTTTTGCTTCCCATGTCATTGTTTATCAATTCTTCTATCAGTGCAGATATGATGATCAATGGTTTGAGCTGGATGTACATTGCACTAGTCCTTAATTCTGCTTTAATTAGAGAAACTATTTCACTCAGAAGAATTGCTGTATTACTCATTTTAATAACACTCATTGGCTTAGCTAAGTTGGTTTATATTCCTATCGTATTACTGCTGCTTCTTATTCCTTTTTCCAAATTTGGTGGGAAATTAAAAATGGGAGTTGTAGTTCTACTATCTCTCTTAGTAGGGTTTGGTTCGGCAGGAGCTTGGAAAAGTAAAATAGATACTTTTTATACATCTTACCTCAATTACAATCCAGATTTTAGAGACGATGTAACTCTTGGTTATCGGGCTGACATGAATTTGCAAATGGATTACATCAAAACCAATAAAGTAAAAACAATTGGAGTATTTGTAACCTCATATTTCCGCGAATTTGATGATATGATGACTGGATACATTGGAAACTTAGGTTGGAATAGATTCAAGATGCCATCTTGGTTCGTTCTTTTGGCGTATTGCATTATTCTGATTTTTGCAATTGGAAATTCAGGAGATGTCTTTTTCTTATCTGTCAAACAAAAAATTATTCTTTTGGTTGTAATAGGCTTTACTACAATTCTAATTATGCTTTCGCAATATTTGACTTGGAATCCTGTTGGCAACGACAAGCTTTGGCCATTGATGGGTCGCTATTTCACACCAGTTTATCCGATGTTTTTCCTGTTGTTTTCAAACAAAAGGATATCACTGTCAAAATGGAGTTTAGCTTTGTTTTGGGGTTATGGATTGCTAGCCACTAGTTTTACCTTTTTCAAAATGAATGATTCTTTTTATTCTACCCAAGATTTAAAATTAGTGTGGAGCTATGATTTTAAAGAAAAGGATAGGAATTCCTTGGAATGTGAGCATATTTTTTCATTCGGGAAAATAAATGGCAATTCCAATTTATTGCAATCGACAGACACGACCCAAATTACCGGAGTAGAACTGACTCAAGATAATCCCTTTGGGTTTCCTATCACTTTTTATTCTTTGAAAAAGGGAGACAAAATAGAAGTGCAAACTTGGAGGACCCATCCAGAAACAAAGTTTGTATTTGATGACAAACCAAATAGCAATTATTACACGGCAACTTGTCATTCTACCAAAATTTGGGAAAATGATTTTGAATTCATTAAGGAATCCTATTTCTGCAGGGAAGATTTCGAAGAATTAAAGGTGTATTTATACCATACATCAAGCGATGTGGCTTATGCCAAAGGTTATAAAATAAACTATTACAAAGCTAGATGAAAGAAATAACAGCCCGTGCGGATATCATGCAGTTGGTTTCTAGTTTTTATTCAAGAATTAGGAAACACGAAACGTTTGGACCTATTTTCAATATAATGTTGCCACAGATGCAATTTGGGAGAAGCATTTGGAGGCTAATGGATACAACATTTCACAAGATCATTTTTATGAATGGCTTATTCTTTGGAATAAGAATATTGACAGTAAATTTTTCGGTGAAAAAGCCAAATTAGCTAAAGAAAAGGCAAGAAGATTGAGCACTCATTTATTTGTAAATGTTCAAAAAAACAAACCAAAAACTATTGAATAGTCAATTCGTAATTAGCTAGTTGCTTGGCAATGTTTTTCAAGATTTCAAATTTTTCATCTTCTTGTTTGTTGTCCGAAAAATAAGATTTCAATACCAATTGTGCTTCCATAATAGATTCTTCTTGAAATGGACCTTCCAAGTTGTCAATTATAGTGTAGGCCTCAAAAGCTTCCATAAAGGAACCTTTGGTTGCAGCCCTTACAAATTTATCCATGTGTTGATGCGCATTAAAGCCTGTTTGCCAAAATGAATTCAAAACCAATTCTCTAATTTCTGTATTCTTATTCGTCTCTAATTCCTTGAGGAGATATGGAATAGCAGCTGTAGATTTCAATTCTAAAATGATTTTTTTTGCTTCTTCAACAATGCTTTCGTCCTCATTTTTCTCAATCAATTTGAACAAAGCAGGAATTACTTTTTCATTTCCTTTAGATCTAACTCTTTTGAGCGCAGAAGTAAGCGTTTTAGTATCGTTGGTTCCTAAATCTTTCAATAAGTCGTCTACAATTTTATTGTTCTTTTCTTCTGTTGTCATTTGTTCAAGTATTTTGGGTTTGCAAAGATAAGCGAATTTATTAATCCATGAAGGAATAGAAAGGGGAGAAAGATATTTTCGCTACTTTTGAAACATGAGAAGTAAACTATTGTCACTTGCGAACAACACGAAATTCCAATGGGGATTCATGTTGCTTTTTGCTGGATTGATAACAGCACAACGACTGTTGGTGGCAAATGAGGGATTTTCTCACACGCTTTACAACAACTACCTTATTTTTCAGCAATCGTTTTTTCACTTGTTAGAAAACGAAGACTTATACAAAGCATATCCACAAGAACATTACGATTTGTTCAAGTATAGCCCTTCCTTTGCTTTATTTATGGGAGTTATTGCCTATTTCCCAGTCTGGATTGGCTTGTTTTTATGGAATTCACTCAATGTTTTTGTTTTGTTTCTTGGACTCAAAAAACTGAAATTCACGCGAAACAATGGATTTGTGTTTGCCTCCCTTTTTGTTTTGATAGAACTCATTACAACCACTCAAAATTCCCAGAGCAATGCATTGATTGCAGGACTTATCCTGTTGGCTTTTGACTCCCTCGAAAATTCAAAAGTAAGTAGAAGTGCTTGGATGCTAATTGCAACTGTTTTTATAAAGCTATTTGGCTTGGTAGCCTTTGTCTTGTATCTATTTTATCCAAAAAAAATAAAATCTGGGCTCTTGGTGATTTTTTGGGTCGTTGTACTTTCTGCAATCCCTTTACTTTTCATTGATACCCAATCTCTTTATTACCAGTATATAAGTTGGCTAAACTTATTAGGAAATGATCATTCCAACGAATTAAAATTTTCTGTAATGGGTTTTCTGAATTCGTGGTTTGGTGTGCCAGCAGAATTTAAAAACTACATTTTGTTATTGGGAGTTTTTTTGTTCGTGATTCCGTTAATAAAAATTAAATCATACAAAGTATTGCGCTACAAGCAGCTTTATACTGCAAGTGTTTTATTGTGGGTAGTATTATTCAATCACATGGCAGAATCGGCTACATTTATTCTTGCCGTTACAGGGATTTCAGTTTGGTATTTTACCAAAAACGAAGTTACACTCTTGGATAAATTTTTGATGTTACTAACAGTTCTGTTTACGTTATTATCTCCTTCGGATATTTACCCTGAATTTATTAGAAAAATGTATTTTATTCCCTACACAGTAAAGGTTATTCCGTGTATTTTAGTTTGGTTAAAAATAAACTTTGAACTATTGATTGTGAATGAAAAAATAAAGAAATCCTCCTAGAATTTTCTGAGGGTTGTGTATCTTCGATAAAATTTATGAATTATGGCTATTTATTTAGATTTCGAGAAAAAAATTGAAGAGCTTGACGAGCAATTGGCAAAGCTAAAAGATATAGAGAATAAAGGTGAAGTAGATGCATCTGCAACAGTATTAGAACTTGAGCAAAAGATTGTTGACACCAAAAAAGAAATTTATGACAACCTTACGCCTTGGCAAAGAGTTCAGGTTTCTCGTCACCCAGAAAGACCTTATACATTGGCTTACATTGATTCCATCACAGATGGAAACTTTATTGAACTTCATGGCGATAGAGGAGTAAAAGATGACAAAGCAATGGTGGGTGGTTTCGGATTGTTGGATGGACAATCGGTAATGTTCATTGGTCAGCAAAAAGGAATTAACACAAAGCAAAGACAATACAGAAATTTCGGAATGCCGAATCCCGAAGGCTACAGAAAAGCTTTGAGATTGATGAAAATGGCAGAGAAGTTTAATAAACCAATAGTTTGTTTGATTGATACTCCTGGAGCATTCCCAGGATTGGAAGCTGAAGAAAGAGGACAAGGAGAAGCAATTGCAAGAAACTTGTACGAAATGATGAATTTGACTGTTCCGGTAATCAACATCGTAATTGGTGAAGGTGCATCGGGAGGAGCATTGGGAATTGGAATTGGAGATAAAGTATTGATGTTAGAAAACACTTGGTATTCTGTAATTTCTCCAGAGTCTTGTTCTTCTATTTTGTGGAGAAACTGGGAGCATAAAGAAGAAGCTGCTTCGGCACTTAAATTGACTGCCAAAGACATGAAAAAGAACAAATTGATTGATGGAATCATTAAAGAGCCAATTGGTGGAGCTCACTCTGACAGAGAAGCTACTTTTAAGAAAGTCAAATCTGAAATCAAAAAGCACATCAAAGCATTGAGCGAATTGAAACCACAAGAATTAATTGATGCTAGAATTGAAAAATTCACCTCAATGGGTGTGGTTCAAGACTAATTGAATAAAATCTAACAGCATGAAATTAATTCTAGGAATAGTTGTATCCCTTGCCTCATTTTTCATGCTGTATTTGTTTTTAGCTATATTTTCGGCTTCGTCTTTTGAAGTGTCGAGGCAACAGATTTTTCAACAGTCAAAACAAGAGGTTTGGCACAAGTTTTCTCGTTTTAAAAACTGGGAAAGTTGGTCGCCTTGGAATAATCAAGACCAAACTATTAGCTATTCTTATTCTGGAAAACAAGGGAGAAAAGGGGCTAAGGTAAATTGGACTGGAAATAAAATAGGGAAAGGAAGTATGACTGTTTCGGAAATTATTCCTTTCCAGGAATTAACCTACACAATTCAATTGTCGGATTGGGATTCCAAAACAGTTGGAAATATCAAATTAACCGAAACATCCACGGGAACTTTGGTTGTTTGGAAAACATCAGGCGAATTATCTTTCTGGACGAAACCTATGGCAAGTCTAGGTTTTTATGACAAAATAATAGGAAGAGATTTTGAATCGGCTTTCGAGGAAATCTCTAGACAATTGAAGCAGTACTAATTTATATTTCTACTAAATAAAATTTTTCTAATGTCTGTTCCCTGGAATCTTTTAATAAAAATTTTAGTGAAAGATTCGTAGCAGAATGATGTTTAAATTCAAGTAAAGTTTTTTCTTCGTAGGTTTCAAGTATACCCTTTAGTTCACTTTCTTTAACAAAAATGTACGTTCCTTGATCGGCTAAATCCTGAAGCGTATATATGTTTTTGTATTCAACCTTAACATCAGAATATACGTCAAAGGCCAAACTCTGAACATTGTTGGAGAAAATTTTATTAATCTGTAACTCCTTGCTTTTGATTGCTGCTTGATAAGGTGCATCATATTTCAACACACTAGGTAGGAAATGAAAACTAAAAACAAACATGAGAACCCCAAAGGCAACGGATGTGGTGATTATAAGTTGTTGTTTTCCTTTTGTTTTTTTATACAAATAGGAAAGGCTTATGATTCCAATCAAGATGGGTATCCAAATAAATAGTGATTTGCTTGGGAATAGAAACACAAGGGTAAGCCCAGAAATAAGTATAAGAGCAAAATTAAGAACGATGTGAACCCATCTTAATATGCTGTACCAAATAGAGTTTTCTGATAGTTTGACCAGATACCAACCCGCCAAAATAAACCACATGGGAAAAAACACATAAATGTAATGTGGCAATTGAAACTGAGATTTGGACATGGCCAAAAAAGGAATTACAATGGCGCCCAACATATAAAATTCATGCTTCCTGATAGACAATATAGAGTCTTTCATTTTTTTGAATAATCCCAACAATCCCAATATAAACCAAGGAAGGAATGACCAAATGAAAGTATGAACGAAAAAGAAAATAGAAGAGTCATTTTTCCATTCTTTGTTACTTCCTGTAATTCTTCCAAAAGACTGATCCCAAAAGTAAAACTTGAGTCCAGAAGTTCCTTTTCCCTCCATACCTGATGCCAGGTTGAATTCTTTTGTGGGTTGTAAATCAAACTGAGTATACAATCCCCAAACCATAGGAGAAATGACAGCGCAAGTAACGGCTATTCCCACTAGCCATTGCCATTTAAATATGTTTTTCCATTCGCGTTTTATCAAAAAATGAATACCTAATGCTAAAACAGGAACCATTAATCCAATAGGACCTTTGGCCAACATTGCTAACCCAATTCCAACGAACCCAGCAATTAAATGAATCCATTTATTGGTTTGAACATAATCTATAAGTTGCCATAAAGAAAAAACTACAATTCCTACCAAAATCGTATCTGTTCTTACGTCTTGATTGATTAGTATTACAGCAAATGAACAGTAAAAAAGGAGGGAAGCGAGCTTTCCTATTTCTTTGTTGTACAAAGTTTTTCCTAATCTAAATGTAGAGTAGGAACCCAGAATGGTAAATAAAAATGAAGGTAATTTATAGGCAAAACTATTTACTCCAAATAGGAGAAAGGAACCTCCAGATAACCAAAAATGCAAAGGAGGTTTGTCCAAGTAATCATTTCCTTTATGAAAAATCTGAAGCCAGTTGTTTGTTTCAATCATTTCTGCGCTCAAAGAAGCGTAAATGTTGGCATCTGTACCATAAATAATAGTGAACAAACCTCTGATATAAAACACAGAGAATAGCGCTATAATTGCCCAATAGATCTTTTTGTCAGAAAAAACACTTTGATTTTTTATCATCTGCTTTTATTTTATTAGACTATTTTTAGAAAGCGGACGAAGATCCAGTTTCCAACTAAATCCTTTCAATTCTTTGTCTTCCTCTCTTGCGTCTTGAATAGGAAGTAAAATTCCATCTGGACTGTTCACAAAGGCAATTTTCCTGATTTTTCCATTCTCAAATTTAATGTTCATCTCGCTGCAATCAATTTTATTCAATCCTTGGGATGGCTGCAAGTCTTCTTGGGTGAAATAAATACTTTGGCCATTCCCCGTAACATAAACTGTTCGTATTGTATCTTGAGTAAAGATAGCTTTCACATTTTTACCTTTTATTTGGTTGTACTCACCGCTTGGTATTGTGTCGTTAGCTGCTGTGTCCAAAATCGATACTGCATCAGCTATAAAGGAATTGTTCCTCAATAATAGTTCTTTGATTCGCTTGGAAGAAAGTTGTATTATGATTGTATCTCCGTTCATTTGACTATTCTCTGACCAAATATAAGGCGAAACAAAAAGCTGAATCAAAGAGTCGGATTGTAAGTAAACCATCGAATCGCAAATTCCTTGAAGGTCGTTTTTGAAAATTCTCACATCGTTGAAACAGAAAAGTTGGTTCATTTTAGTAGAATCAATTTTAAAAACTTTAATTGTATCAGCCGAAAGAAAAAGTGTGTCATTGTCTTCAAACCATTTGCTCACCAGCGTATTTCCAGTTACAAAAGAAAGATTGTTTTTTTCGTTCCTAGTTCCGTAATCTCCGGTTACAATGATTTGATTCACAGAATCCTCAAGTCTAATATTACCTTTTGCAATTCCTAGTCCTGTTTTTCTATCGTAATAAAGTTTGTCTCCCAAAATGGTGTGACCATCCGAAATGAGATAGGCATCTTTGTTGAACTCTGAAATGTCATTTCGAGTATCATAATATCCATTTTTACAAAAAATGAGATTCCCTTCTCCTTTGATAAAAGTGTTTCCAGAAAAATAAGCAATTTCGGATATTTCATTGTAATCTAATGTGTCCGAATTCATCCTGTATTCAGGGTTGTTTAAGGTTACATTTCCTTTGAAAGAAAGTGTTTTTGAACCTGAAAAATAATATCCCAAATCGCTAGTAAGTGTATTTTGGTTCTTCTTACTTACCACAGTTCCACCTTCTATATAATAAGCTGTGCTTGTATTAAGGTCGTAACGAATGGATGGGGCTGTCAAAGTCAAATCGTTTTCTATCAATCTTACGTTTCCCCGAACAATTGCGATTTTAGTTTCGCCATTATAATCTAGAGAATCTCCATATAAAAAAAGAGAATCTCCTTGTTTGATCCTTACATTTCCAATCGCTTTCAAGAATTGCAACTTAGAGTCGAGTAAAGCAAAATCGCTACGCATAAACACGCTATCTTGCATAAACCTTGCGTTTCCAACGATTTTTGCCACGTTTATATTTCCATTCAAAGGAATGATGGAATCGGCACCTAAAAAATGAATAACATTATTGGAAGTATCTTCAAGCAATGGATCACCAGTAATTTGTGAAAAATTAAGGGTTGGGTTTAAAACAAAAAAAACAACTACAAGAATTAATCTCGCAATTGTTTTTGTTCTATTAAAGTTTGTTTTTTTCAACGTAATCTTTTAGTTTATGAAAGGGTAACGATAAAAAAACAAGGATATTTTAGTTTCTTAGTAACGTTTGGTTTCTATTTGGACCTACCGAAACGATAGTAATTGGAGTCTCCAGTTCACTTTCCAAGAACTCAATATAATCGCTTAGTTGGGAAGGAATTTGGTCGATAGATTCAAGCTTTGTCAAATCTTCTTTCCATCCTTTTAATTCCATATACACTGGTTCAATTTCTTCGTCACAAATGTCGTAAGGGAAATAATCATACAATTCATCTCCAATTTTATAATGTGTACAAACTTTAATCGGATCAAAACCAGATAAAACATCGGCCTTCATCATACTCAATTCCGTAACTCCATTAATCATAATTGCATACTTCAATGCAGGTAAATCCAACCAACCACATCTTCGAGGTCTTCCTGTCGTAGCTCCAAATTCATGTCCTGCCTTTTGCATATCAGCGCCAGTTTTGTCCAATAATTCTGTAGGAAATGGGCCACCACCCACACGCGTTACATAAGCCTTGAAAATTCCATTTACTCCTTCAATTTTGTTTGGAGCAATTCCCAGACCAGTTGCTGTTCCAGCAGTGACTGTGTTTGAAGAAGTAACAAATGGATATGTACCGAAATCGATGTCAAGTAATGTTCCCTGAGCTCCTTCAGCAAGAATTGACAATCCTTCTTTCATTTGGGCGTTCAGAAAATGTTCGCTATCTATAATGTTTAATGTCCTTAAAAACTCAATGCTCTTAAACCATTCAGTTTCCATTTCAGTCAAATCGTAATCAAATTCTTGAAAATCTAACATTTTACAATGTTTTGATTTCAATTGCTCATATTTTTCTTGAAAATTAGAGCTTAGTATATCTCCAACTCTCAACCCATTTCTTCCCGTTTTGTCCATGTAAGTTGGTCCAATCCCTTTAAGCGTAGAACCAATTTTTTCTTTTCCTTTGGCTTTTTCTGAAGCAGCATCTAACAATCTGTGAGTAGGAAGAATCAAGTGAGCCTTTTTTGAAATGAATAATTTATCATTGACAATTACATCCATCTTCGTTAAAGCATCAATTTCTTTCTGAAAAATGATAGGATCAATAACAACTCCGTTACCAACTACATTTAAAACATTATCTCTAAAGATTCCTGAAGGAATTGTATGCAAAACATGTTTAATGCCATTAAACTCAAGAGTGTGTCCAGCGTTTGGTCCTCCCTGAAATCTTGCGATAATGTCATATTTAGGGGTTAGTACATCTACAATTTTTCCCTTTCCCTCATCTCCCCATTGGAGTCCTAATAATACATCTAATGCCATGAAATATTTTGTTTTAATAGTTTTAAATCAGTTTATTAACCGAAGTGTTTTAAAGTATTTGTTAATCGTTTTTTTGTGCGTATAAATAAAGAGAGTGGTGAAGAACTTTAATTCCGTATTTTTCCTCAACCATCTCCTTGATATCGTTTATCAATGGATTAGAAAACTCAATGACTTCTTCGGTATCTGTAATAATTATGTGATCGTGTTTTTTATATTGGTATGACTTTTCGTACTGAGCTAAATTTTTCCCAAACTGATGTTTTCTAATTAAGTTACACGCCAAAAGCAAATCTATGGTATTGTAAATGGTTGCCTTGCTTACACGGTAATTTTTCTCCTTCATCAAAGAATAAAGTTCCTCTACGTCAAAATGTTCTGGATGATCAAAAATTTCGCTGAGTATAGCAAAACGCTCAGGAGTTTTACGGTGTCCGTTTTGCTCCAAATACTTTGTAAATATCTCTTTTACTGATTCTTGTACAGTTTTGCAAGTCATTTTGTTCTGTTTTATGTTTCTTGAAATATCAAGTCAATAAACGTAAGCGATAAAGGTAATAATACTTTCTTTTATCTAAAACTTAAACCAAAGTATTTCTATCTTTGATTACACACAAAATATTAACAATGTTTAATAACCCAATAGAAATTTATAAAAGTATCAATCGATTTGCTCAAGATAATGGAATGACTTTGGATGTAAAAACTCCAGGAGAATCTACTTATAACATGACCGTTTTGGACAAACATCTTAGTTCTCCAAATGTTTGCCACGGTGGAGTAGTAGCAGGTTTCATGGATTCTGTATTGGGTTCTGCAGCTTTGTCAATTTCTTTTTCTTCGGGAGCTTTGGTTTCCACTGTGGAGTTCAAAATCAATTATTTTTTGCCCGTATTTTTATCCGATGAATTAGAGGGAATTGGAAAAGTAGATTTTGAAGGAAAGAAATTAATTTCTTCCACTGGCGAAATATTCAGAACAAGCAATGGAAAGCGAGAATTGATAGCGAAAGCAATAGGAACTTTCAATAAGTATCCGATTGAAAAAACACAATTTGCCGAACTTTTCAACAACTAAAATAGAATCCATTGGCAAATTCTTCGTTTATCCCTACTTTTATCACCGATATGAAAAGGATAATTACACTCGTTTTGATTTTTTCGTCTTCTGTGCTTTTTGGACAGGTGACAGATACATCTCGGTCTATTTTCGAAAATTCTTCTGTTTACAGAAACTACCAAGAGGTTTATTTGTCCAATTTAGGTCAAGCCAAATACCATTTAATTTCTCCTTTTCAGTCCAATAATCATGATTTCTTGGATTTGTTTCCAGATTCTTCCAATTCTCCCACATTTACCGATGTATTCTACGTTTCGGGGTCGGGCAGAGAAAATTATGTTGATGTAAATCATACACAAAGATTAGGTAAAGCATTAATTGGTAAAGCGAGGGTTTTAAAAACATCTTCGGAAGGAATTTATCTTGGTACCGAAGCAGAATTATCCAATTTTGAATTAGGATTAAAGTATTCTCCAACAAACAAACCGTATAGCTTTGAGGCTGATTTCAAAAATTTTAAAAGATATTCCAACTTGAATGGTGGAGTTTCTGATTCTAGTTTTTTTTCATTGTTGGATTCTTCAAATGGAAACCTAAAGACTACATTCCCAAATCAATTCAACTCAACTTCAAATTCAAGCAACAGTATAGATTTAAAAGTATTAGATGTTAGTTTTAATCACGCTTATAAATTTACAAGCAGTAAAATTGATTCAAATTCATTTTTACAAATAAGACAGAAATTAGCGTATCATAGAACCCAAAGAAATACAAACTTGATAAACTCGAGTGATTTTTTTGCCAATTACTACGAAGATTCTGTGACGACCACAGATAGTTTGAGGCTCGAAAGGGTTTCTCACCGAGTTCAATTGGAATTAATTTCTGGACATTCGTTATTCTCTTTTGGATTTGGACAAAATTATTTTGAATATGCCAGCTTAGCTCCATTTACAGTTCACTTAGAAAATTTATTCTACGGTGAGTTTCTTTTCAATAAAGACAGCATTCAATTCCGTTCGTACGGAGAGTTTTTGATGTCTGATGGAGGTTATGAATCTTTTGAGTTTAGAAACGAAATAGCCATGAAGTTTTCAGAGAATTTCATTTTTAATTCTTTTCAAGGAAAAGCAAATATTCTTACTGATTTACCTGAACTCTACTACAACAGATACAATTCTAATCACGTGAGATGGAACCTAACCAACAAAACAAATTTAATAACTCAGTTGTGGGTAAAAGTAGAAAACACGGATAAAAAATATGGAGCAAGTCTAAATTTTGAATCTCAAAACAATGCTGTGTTTTTTGACGAAAACGCTCAACCTATTCAAACAAAAATTTCGTATTTGGCTTTGTCGTTGAACAAGGACTTTGAATTTACAAAATGGTTCTTTTTATCTTCAAACGTGCATGTGCAGGATGTATTGACAACGGAAAATATTGAAGTTCCAAACCTATTGATTCACAATTCTCTTTATTTCAAAGGAAGGTTAATCAGGAAAGTACTGCGTTTTAAGGCTGGTTTTAATGTGTTGTATTATTCTAAATTCACACCCAGAAATTACAATCCTGCATTGGATGAATTCACAATTCAATCCACAACTAAAGTCGGAAACTATCCAATTATTGATGTGTTTTCTGAGTTTTATATCAAAAAAAACTTTTCGTTTTTTGTTTCTGTAACTCACGTAAACAGCAATGTGTTTACAGGATCTAATCTCAATTCTATCAATTCCAATTGGAATGTTTCTGAGGATTTCGGAAAAAATTACTTAGCCATAAGTCAATATCCAATCCAAGACAGAGCTTTCAAATTTGGAATAAAGTGGCGACTGTTCGACTAATCGCAGTAATTGCAATACAAAGCATTTTCGTTATGTTCAAATGGAACATCTAAGTCAAATATCTCTGTCAATATTCGAGCTACTTCAATCTTAAACTCTTCTCTAACTTCGTCTGTTGGTTTCATTCTGTTGATTTCTAATCCCATCAATCCACTCGATATAGCTTTTGTAGAAATTATTCCCGATATGGAGTTATTTATGGTTTTACTTTCTGTTTCCATCAAGAAATCATAGACCAATAACTGAAACACTTTTCCTTTGAAGGATTTGTTTGCAAACAATGAAGGAATGGACGTAGCTCTCACATCCTCTGGTTTTACTGCCCCCGTTTTGTAATCAATTATTCTAAGTTCACCGTTAAGTTGGTCTATTCGGTCAATTTTTCCTCTCAATCTTGTTTTAATAAGTCCTTCAGCGGTTTCAAATTCGAATTCTCTCTCAGCATCTTTTTCTAGGCCAATGATTATCAATTCATTCTCTTTCACCAGCGTTTCTTCTTTTGAAAGAAAGCTCAAAATAGATTTTTTGGCACCGTGATACATTAGGTAGTTTTTACCCGTATCAAAATGAGACGAATATTCCTCTTTAAAATATTTATTCAACAGTTCATCTACCTGCTTTTTCATCTCTTGAATATCATGAGCTGCTACATTTTTATCAATATAGGGTTTGTACATGTGCTCCAAAACCTTGTGAATTATGTTTCCAAATGTGTTGGCTTCTATGTCTTCCTCCACTTCCTCTTCGTCCCTTAGTCCAACCACATAACTGTAGTAAAAATCTAATGGGCAGCTCAAGTATTTTGAAATCGCAGAAGGAGAAAACCCATATTCTGCCAATGACTTTAGTTTGTCAATTATCGCCTTGTTTTTGGTGATTACCGTTCCATTTTCTAAAGATTTATTTATTTCTGTCGCAATCACTTTTTCGGTGATTGTAATGTTATTAAACCCAGACAATTCTTCTTTCAATTGCTCAATGTATCTGCTTTTTTCACTTCCATTCATTCCAGAAAGACTGCTGTTATAAACCAAAGAAACATTAGATGCTCTTTGTAAGAGTCGGTAAAAATGGTGGGCATAAATAGCTTCCTTTTCCTTGTAGGTTGGCAATCCGTACAGTTTTTTTAATTCATAAGGAAAAAAGGAATTACTCGACTTTCCTTTTGGCAAAACCTCTTCATTTACCGAAACAAGAATAATATTCTCAAAATCCAAAGCTCTTGTTTCCAGCATTCCAATTAATTGAAGACCAGAAAGCGGTTCTCCGATAAAAGACACATTTTCAGATTTAAACAATTGAAAAAACAACTGTTTTAGGGTTTTTAAATCTTCAATGTAATTTTTATGAGTCAATTTGTTTTCAACCTTGTGCAATACTTTTTGGGCCGAAAACAGATATTCTAGCTCCAAAGAATTGGTTCCAAAATCAAGTGATTCAACTACTTTTTCAATCAGTTTGTTCAATGCATCAAAAGCGGATTGTACTATGTTTTCTGAATCCCACTGGTTGAACAAAAATTCCAGCCCTTCCAGTTCTTCTTTTTCCTTGATGTATTTTGAAGAAATAAAAGTTATGTTTTTGGCAACAATTTCCTGTTTGATGGAGTAGGATTGAATTACTTTTTTCATTAAATAATGTTCTGCTAATCCCAAGAAACTTCGGTAGTGCAAACTTCCTTTGTTGTGCTTTATGTAACTTTCTTGTATTGAAAACAAAGAAGATAACAAACTAAAAACAGGAGAATTAAACAAAGAATAACCCAAAGAAATGTTATACGAATCAATGGATTCGGGAATAGAATTCATTATGGGAAGAAGAAGAGATTCATCCGCAAGCACTACTGCTGTTTTCTTAATTTCTGATTCACTAAGTTTGGATAAATGATCCCCAACAGCTTTTGCCATCATCACAGAAGATTGAGCTGAAAGCAACTCAATGTTTTTATTTCCTTGAATATAGTGAGAGTCTATCCAACGAACGGCTTTTTTACCTTTCGAAGCGATTTGTTTTCTCAAAAACAGTCCAGCCTCATGGTCGGGATTGTCGATATAAAAAGTATCACCATCCATAAACAACTGACCTTTTCCACTGTTTACAAAAGTATCAATGATTAGTTCTTCCGAAGTGGATAGGGCATTAAATCCTGCAAAATAAACTGAATTGTCTTCGTGGTCATCTAGGACTTCATAAATAGAAGTGGCAACCCACTTGTACAACTTTCCTGAATATCCTTTGTTTTTAGCAGTCAATCTGTCGTTCAGTGTTTTGTAAAGAGTTGGTAAAGTGGCCCAAAACTGAACAAAATCTTGTTGCATGTCGCTCAGCTTTTCCTCATTAAAACTCCAATTGTCTATTTCTTTGATATTTCTTAAATCATTAAAAATTGTTTTTGAGTCAACCATATAATGATCCATTTCATTGAAATCGGCTAGGAGAGTAGGCGCCCATTTAGTAAAATAGAAAAACGAGTCAGGGTTTTGTTTTTCATTTTCCAAATAGATTTCATAAAAAAGAAAGAGCAACTCGATAGAATCTATTGGTTTCAATCTACAATTGTT
>Ga0209653_1001627_pt1 | contig 17691 bp, 32 predicted proteins | sample SaaInl6LU_22_DNA_FD_184644 | JGI IMG/M metagenome (GOLD analysis project Ga0209653, IMG submission 184644) | Marine microbial communities from expanding oxygen minimum zones in the Saanich Inlet - ESP_116LU_22_DNA (SPAdes) (version 2) | ecosystem: Environmental > Aquatic > Marine > Intertidal...
TTTGCTATTCTACGCATTACTCTATCCTATGAAAAACTATCGTTCTAATTTATTTTAAAGTGTTTCTCTCATTATCTGAGAATTTCTATTTATCTCTTCGATATCATCTTCGATTTCTTCAAATCTTGATTCGAAATCTTCTTTGATTCTGTTTTCAACTTTATCAAATCTGGAATCTAAATTAGATTTAATTAATTCTAAATCTAAATAAATTTGAGTAAATTTTTCATTAATATCTCTTTCTAAGTTATTAATTCTATTATCTATATCTCGTTGAAAATTATTATAATCTTCTTGAGCATCTTCCCATAAATCTTCTAATTCTTCTGATTTTTTCTTTAACCCTGAAATAACCATTACACTATATGTTACAGCAACAATTACTAATGCACTAATTACCCCAAAACCAAATATATAAAATGTTTCCATAATTTTCCTTTTTTTAAATTGTTAATAATATTTCAATGAACGATAGTTGTACTCGGTAGGGGAATCGAACCCCTCTTGCCAGGATGAAAACCTGAAGTCCTAACCGATAGACGAACCGAGCAAAATTTTCTTTTCACAATATCTAAATGAGTATTTCAATAGATAACTGAAAAAGAAATCTCCAGCAATAGAGTTAAGGAAGAATGGTAGTGCCATTGTATAACATAATAGAATTCCTTCTATTGTTTTTGGATAACCACCCATTAACCAAACTCCAAAGTTGGTAATGATAAAAAAGATTAAAGATGATATAAATACATTCTTAACCTTTATCTTTTTCCAATAAGTTCCTAATATACTAATAATAAAGAACGAACCGTAGACCCAATAAGAGATACCATAGAAACCTAAATACACATCAGATAATCCCATTGTTATAAGAGGTAAAAAGATACCTAACCACTTATTTTTAAATGTTGTACCACCGAATAAAGCAAGTGCTGTTATTGGTGTAACGTTTGGTGGATGTGGTAACAATCTTACAAACACCGCCATAATAACAAATCCTAATAATATGTATTCTCTTCTATTCACTTAGTATATAAGTATATATTATATTAAAAACTTATTAATTAGTTTATTTTTCATTGACCATCTCATTAAAGAATATATAACTCATATTATTTGTCTCTGTTGAGGTTTCATGTTTAAATAAGATAATATTGAATTGCCCAAGTGTGAATGTCCTTCTAATGATAGATGAGTATCTTCTTCTTGAGTTAATTTATTTTTAACAGACCATTTTAACATAGAATACTCACCTTCAATTGATAAAAAATTATTTTTATTAAATAAAGATTTATCATATATTATATCAGGCCAGTACAAATACAATATCTCATTATTACTATCTTTGATTTGTTTGGTTAACTCATTTATTTTTTTATGTAGTTCAAAGAATTCGTGTTCTTCATCGTAAAGATACATTAAGTAAGTTTCATACCAATCTAAAAGTTTATAAACTGTATCTTCATTTAATTTTAAATGATTCCATTTTTTAGCTCCATATATTCCAATAGAACCTATATTTCCTTTTCCTAGCTGTGGTCTTTTCTTTTCATTATAAAAATCAATCTCAAACCGAACCTTATCGTTTTTTATTTCTGGACATGGGTTTATTATTGCTGGTTGGAAGTCTAGCCATTTTTTGTTAATAGTACAAAAGTGAGATACTCTATGGAGGTGAGTCAATTGACAAATAAACAATGAATCAGATACTCCCTTATTTATTTCATTTTTTATATCTCGTATTATGGTATCATTTGATTGACCAGGCCATGCTAAGTTTTTAACATTTTTTATATCTCTATGTTGTTTCAACAAAGAAGAATAAATATACTTTCCTGGTACTCCTGATGTCTGTGAATAAGAACATCCGGTAATGATTATATTATTCATCTTCATAATTTGTCCAATCTCTTTTTGATTTTCCTTTACGAGAATAATCTTTTTTTGATTTGTGAACTTTCTCAGTAGTTTTTCTACCAATATGATGAGATGCCTCACCATACGTCATATCATCCCAATCCAACTTCTCTTGATATCGGTTTTTGTTCTTCTGTGGTTTCATTTTTAATTAATTCCATTCTACAATTAATACGATGTCTTGTATATTGTTGCTCTGTCCATTCAGGAGTTCTGTCGGTGATAAACTCTAAAGTATATCTTTCATCACCATCTGTTACGTTATAAATTAATTTTCTCATTCGTAATCTTCAGGATTATTCTTTTTATCTTCTAAGTATTCGAGATATGCATCTTCTAACGATTGTTTTAGTTCTGCTTGTAAATCATGCATCTTTTCTCTTCCATTAGGAGAACCACTAAACCAATCCCATCCATCAACAAATTCAATAGTTTCTCCATTAAAATCCACATCTTTGATTGGTTCTTCTTCCAACATTTGTTCTAAGATTTCTGCAACTTCAATTGAATCATCATCTTCCATATCATCGTAATCATGTGCATATACAAATGCTCCAATTAATGTAGGTGATTCATCTTCATAATCACCAACTATATAACAATCTTCCTTTACCTTACCAAGTTCTTCTGCTAAGCTTTGTAAGAATCCTTGTGGTACTGAATATGCAGTTTCGAATTGGATATGACAATACTGAGGGTCATCATCATAATGAAACTCAGAAGTAATCCACTTTGCACCAACATTATCAATCATCCAATCTACTGTTGGATAATTATCTTCACTAAAATCTGTATCGAATAGATTGTTTACGAGTTGGTTAGAATCCTTAGTATCCAATAACTCTTTTAATCTTTCCGCTACTTCTTTGTTTCCATTTCTAACAGAAACAAATGTGTCCATACTTGTTGCCATAACTTAATTATTTTTTGACCATTCATCTTCAAACTCTGGATACTTTTCTTGGAATGCTTTTAACAAATCCATTCTCCAATTTCCTTTTTGTTCACCTCTAAATTGTCTACCATTTAGTTCTCTTGAAAAGAAAGCAAGAACTGGTGTTAATCTTGTCATCAAAGTTAACATTAAGTGGTCATCCATATAACCATCTTCAGTAGCGAAGGTTTTGTAGGTATCGTGAATGTATTTAAAGTCATTTAATACTTCTGCCTTTTTGTTTTTAAAAAGGTCACTATGTTTATTGAAATCTGTTGCACTCATAACTTACCAATTACCATTATCATGTAGAGATTGGAATCCACCTGTCTTTCTATACTCTTCGTTTTTGTGACCAAGTTCAACCCAATCATCACCGAACTTTTCTCTTGAATCAGAATAGATTTTTCTATCGTGATATCCATCTTCTAATAAAAGGTCTTGTAATTCATCTTCACCATAAACTTCTTTATTAGTTTCAACGAACTCCTCTTGGAAATCCCAATCGTAAAGATTCGCTTGTAGATAATCCCAAAGTTCTTCTGATGTATTTCCCTCATATGGAGGTTCACATTTTCTTAGTTTGTCAACATCAACCTCAATCGGTTCTTCTGTTGCTTCCCAAATGGTGTATTTCTCACATCTTCTTACATAAAATTTTTCACTCATGATTTATTAATTTAAATTTATTTTACAAATATACGAATAATTTTTTAATTATCCAAATTTTTAATAGAAATAATATTTTTATTATGCTCTTTTAATAGTTCATAAAAATAAAATTCTGTTTTTAAATGAATATCTATCAATCTTTGAAAGTTTGAATTGTTTTTTATAGATTGATTTATCATATCCCTTATTTCAATATTCTTTAAAGTCTCTCTAATTATTTGACCTTTTTCATTTCTTTTAAAGTTCCAATCCCATTTAGATTTTGGTATTTCATCTATATATTGTTTGAATATGAGTTCTACATCAATATCACCAATATCTATTAAATTTAATTTATCATCCCCAAACAATTGAGTATATGAATATAGAGCATGTAAATAATTTGAAGTATGTGTAAATGATAAATTTGTTCTATTAAAAAACCACCTTAACCAAACATCAATCACATCTTGAAGTTGTTCTTTAAACTCATCTTCTATTTCATCATTTGACCACAATAAATTAGTATCTATAATGTAATTATAAAATCTATCAGAACCATCTTTCATATGTAAAGCAAACCATGCAGATGGTGAGTCAGATTTAGAAAAACTTAATACAAATTCTTGATAAACTCCTGATTTGAATCGTTCAATTGGGTTTCTATAAAATAAAAATAAATCTTTCTTTGAAGTTTTAGAAATCAATTTATTTAAATCAGATACTAATTCAGAATGAGTTGTATATTCCGAATATGCCTTTTTTGCGTTTGTATCTATTTTTATAGACTTTCCATCTTCCCCAAACCAAGTTTGACATACTCTTGATGCATTTTTTGGTTGAGTAAGTACAACCATTTTATCATTACCATATCCTTGAAAATCTATCATTAGTGTGTTGTTTTACTAAATTTGTTTCCGATTAGTTCCCATGAATTAAAGTTACCTTGAGTAGCTTCTAACATAATCTCAACCTTACCATCATTATCCATATCCCAAGTTTTAATATAAGTTATAGGAACGCCACTCCAAAATTGTTCATTGTTATTGAACATCTGTTCGGTTCTCGGTTCAAAAGAAATATTGTTTTTGTTTTCATAATAAGAAATATAATACGAATTACAATCTGATGATTGAGTTACACAATCTCTCATTAAATATATAAAGAAATCATAATCCCCATCATTATCAATATCAGCAACACTCCAATCCATATTACCAGTCCAAGTTTTATTTTGCCAATCATCTTCACCCACGAACTGATAATCTGGTTCTAATTCAATATTAGGATTCTCATCAAAGTATGGATATTCTGCTTTACCAAAGAATATTTCAGAATGTTTTGCATAATCTTCATCGGTATAATAATCATAGTATCTCCAATCCTGCATTCCCTTAGCACTACCTACCAACAAATCATTATACCCATCTCCATTTATATCAAATACTTCTGTTGAAAAAGAACCTGTTGGAATGTTTCCATGTTCACCTATTGTTTTATATCGTGTTGGTTCTATGTAATCTGCAAATTGATTATTACCTAAGTTTATCCATAACTTAATTGTTTGTGTACCAGATATAATATCTACTAATCCATCTCCAGTTACATCAGCAACAGAACCTCCATGCATAAAGTTTTTCATTCCTTCTGAATATGGATGAACTACTTTAGTTGTAAAATACCCTCGTTCATTTATAAAGATATCAATACCTCCCATGATAGGTGAGTTCTCATCTGCATCATGTGCAGTAAAACCTACCATATCTAAATCACCATCATTATCTAAATCAGCGGTTGATATTTTTCTATATCCTCTATCTGTTTGTGGTACTATTTCAGAATTCCATTCCCATTGAATCTTACCAGCTTCTATTCCATTATTAATAAGAACACCAAGTGTTTTTTCAGAACCAATAATATGTTCAAAGGTATTTGTATTTATAACAGCTTCTGCAGATAAGAATACATCGAAATCACCATCACCTTCGAAATCAAAATAAGCAAAACCACAATTAAAGTAAACAGGTGATGTTCCTCCGTTGTGAATAAACTCGGTATTAGTTGAATAAAAGAAATTGTTCCACTCGTGGTTCTGAATCGAAGTTGGGTAAATCGTTTGTTCTACATATGGTTGTACATTGGTGAAACTTTCTTCGATTTCTAAATCAGTTAGTATATTATCCTTTTCACATCCAAAGATAAATAGCAATAGGGGTAATAGTTTTAAGATACTATAATTTCTCCAATATTCCATGATGGTATATAAAATTTAAATTTATGTTTTACTAATACTTCTTTTATAATTTTATCTTGTAATGATTTAGAATTGCCAGTAATTACTCTACATTGAAATCCAAACCCTTTTTGTGATTCTTCCAATACAAAGTTTTCAACTGCAAATAAAGCTTCATCGTGAGTGAAGCCATGTAAGTCTATTTCATTCATATAAACAAATATACAAAATTATTTTGATATATCCAAATTTATTTTGGTTTTTTTTATAAATTCTTTATAAAGTTTTTCACCAAGTAAAGATTGTTTTTCATTATAAACATGACCATCGGAATGACACCATCCCTTTTCTATCATATAATCACCAATATGATACCTACCATCGATTGATAAAAGATTTAGTTCCTTGTACTTTGAAGTTACATCAATCGAGGTTGAATCTTTTTTTATAGAATTTTCTTTCCACTCCTCATCGTTACCACCATCTGTCCATAAGTAATGATGATATATAACCCCTTTTGATTCGAGATATGCCTTTAATAATGTAATGTTCTTTAGAAGATGATATAGTGCAGGTTCGTAATCCCAAAAATAAGTAATGTACAATTCATAGAACTTCTTTAAATCATCTTTCATGAACGAAGGGTTGTATGTGTATATAGGAGCATGGGATGTATCTAAAGAATGAAATCCAAATCTACTCTCAGGAAGGTTGTTTGGAATCCACCAACGATTTGTATATGTATATTGGATTAATAGAACATCCTTTTCCTTATCATATTCGTTTTCTACAAATTTATAAACTTCATCTATAATGTTAAAATTTGAATAACCACCAGTAGATGATGTATGTGAATCAAAGTGTTTACTAAAATAATAGTTGTAAAGTAAATCAGTATGTGAACATCCAAATAAATTTAATTTCATTTTTTTAATTTTTGTATAGTTATTGCTGCTCCAGTATTTAAAAAAGATATATAACCTCCTACTAAATAACTAATATAGTTAATGACACTAAGACAGTGTCGGTCTTTTTAAAAAATTTTTGGGTCGTTGTCGATTTTTTCTCTTCTTTCTTTTGATAGTTTTCTCAGATGATAGAATTGAATTAACCATATGATTAGATTTAAGCACAATAAAGGAACACTTCCAATTCCTACAGCATAAACTCCCCATAGTGTTGCTCCTATTATTCCCCATAACCTTAACTTCCACATCCCCTTTTGTAGAAATTGTACTACTACTACAAGATTAGCTATCCAGCCTAAGAGTTCTAAACCCCATACCTTTACTGCATATAAAATAATTTCTTCTAATGGATTCATAATTATCTGTGGTATTTAGAGTTCCCCTTAGTAGGGAGGGGTTTCTTTCTCTCTTTCTTATAGAGGGTAAAGAGAGAATCCGATATAGGGGTGAGTTCTCTTGTATTATGTGTATTGTATCTATCGTGGTCTGAATACTCACGAGGTTTTAGAAATATCGTCTCTAATGTATTATCTTGTTCTTTCATACTGATGTTATTAAGTATAGTTATTGATTGTATCCGTTCTTAATTATTATAGTTACCGCCATTGTGTTTACTATCAAATTGAAAGGTCGTTTTTAAATAAAGGAAGCATTTCATTCGAGGATGAAAGTCTTTTTTCAAAATACTCCCTAATCCTAAGTATTGCTTTGCTTTGTTCTTTCGTTAATTTGTGTTTACTCATATTAAAGATTTTTTAACAACTAACGGTGGTAGGTTAGTGTACTTATTAGAAGGGTCTAACTTATCTAATACATTCTTTTTAATTAACCAATGTATCTTATCCATATCTACTACCTTATTAAGTTCTTGTTCTCTTATACTTCTATCTTCATTATATAGATTCTCATAGGTGAGCTCTATTGTATTTTTATTCATACCGAGAATCTCTTGATATATTCTTTCACCACTATTATAAGTACCATCCGTCCATTTTGGAATTTTTATATTAGGGTTTTGTTTATAACCAGTTGTCCAAGATACTTTCATATTATCACTTGGAAAACTATTATCGATATAATCTATATGACTTAAACTTAATTTAGCATCTTGTTCGTTTCTTCTTAATAAGATTATCAAATCCCAATCAAACCCAAAAAGAATTTCTTTGGTAGCTTCCCATTGTTTTAAATCTGCAGCAATTATCTTAATACCAAAGTTTTGTGTTTTACTTATTATCTTTAAATGTTCTACATTTGATAGAGTAGGTTCTGAGTAATATGGTGATTGCGTAAGGTTTCCCATTTCTTCACAAAAAACAGTAGAACCGAATCTTGGCTTAGAAACAATAAGTACTTTATTTGGAATCATATAATATAAAGTTATTTAAGCTGAGGATTCCATGTCCTTTACCTATTATATTAATAGGATTATGTTTACCGCCGATTGCAAAACTTTCTATTTTGTTTTCTACATTATATCGGTCTCTTATCTTATTTAACTCCTTCTTTTGCTTATCCGAATAAAATTGTTCTTTTTGGATTCGTGCAAGAAAGGTAATGCGGTCTCTCCATAATTTCTTTCTGATAGGGGAGTTCGAGGTTTTATATTTTTCTACACACCATTTCAATAAGGTTCTTAATCCCTTATAGTGTCCTTCGTGAAATCTATTCCTCATATTGAAAATACTTTTTTAATAATGTATCTTGTGAATCTTCTATTATATCTCTTATTACTGCACATATCTCATACTCTTCTTTACTTATGTTATGTTGTAGAAGTTCCCAAATCCATTCTGGTCCCCACTTATCTATTACATTACCTCCACCTAACCTATGTGCATCTTTAAGAAACAATTGAGTCATTATATCTAAATCTTCTTCTTCTATATCACCGAACAAGTCTTTATATTCTTCTGGTGCAAGTGGTACTACTTGAGATGGAAATTGTTCTAAATCGTTTATGAACATTAATCGATTCATCTTACGAAAGTAATCTTCTCTATTCTTTCCCCCATTACCGAATAAATCATCCATCTATTTTTCTTTTACCTTTATACATTTACCTTGTTTTTTGATATTTTTCTTTTAATCTATAATACCACAACATATCATTATTAATTCTTTCTTCAAAAATACGATACCAAGTAGAGTATTGAAAATCACCACTGCCATTTAAAATAGAATCAAATAATACCCATTGATTTTTTCGTGAATTATTATCAACGGTAAAGTTGTAAGTACTATCAGGATATAACTTTTTTAAAACAGTTCCTAACTTATTAGTAGAGGTATCATCTAAATCTACAAAGTTGGTATCATCAGTTATAGATATTCTACCAGAATCCAATAACCAATACAATGAAGAACAAATTAATTTAGAATGGCCTCGTAATAAATCACCATCTTTTAACATAGCATAAAACCAATCACTAAATAATAAACTTGCTAAGTCTGGGTTATGGTTTAATAAATCCCCTATCTGTATATTAGGATTAACTATTATATATTCCGATATAACATCTAATTGGTACTTTTGTTTTATAAGAGATGTTGCGTATGGTATATCTGATATTCTTGATAACTCACCCGCAAAATCTTCTAGCATTCCACTAATAGATTTTATCTTTGGATTTCTAAATACAATTACTTTATATAAATCATCATCCTGTAAGATACCTTCTATATCAACCTCAACACCTTGTGAGGTTGAACACTCCCATGCATTCTCTTTAATATTATAACTAAACCCGCCATTAACATAATCTATATTACCATCTTGAAAAAAAGTTTTTATCGTATTTGTACCAACCTTAGCAGATGTTAATACGAGTATATAATCTGTTTTATAGAATTCGTACTCTACTTTGTTATCTGAAGTAAATAACTCGTTTACTGTTAAATTTATATTCATACGTTTACCATTTTCCTAATGGACATTGAGATGATGGCGATAGTGTTTTAGCTGCAATATTACATCCACAACCATTTACTCTTTGTTCTGTTAGTATATTAATACCCCATCTGTTGGGTGAACATATATTACCATTTCTAATATCACACGAATTACACTCAAGTAATCTTTTTTTAGATACTTCTTTAGTAACAGGGTCAACTGCATTGAATTGGTCTTTAACTACATTTGCCCACCCTTCTATTATTTCTACTATTTTACTCATGTTCCGTACTTTCTTGATTCAGCTAATATTTTTCTAACATAATTATAATGATTTATGTGTGAATGTGTTTTTCTTTTTAGAGATTTTAATTGATATAATGAAGAATCACTCATATCCCAATCAAAATATCTATCTTTAATAAAATCATTATCATCTGTAAACCCGTCATCCGATTCTACATATTTTATACATAATGTTGGATGTGAATATACACTATACCCATTTCTGTTTAGTTGAACAAATCCCATCTCTCTAAAGTGTAAACACATATGCCACGATAATCCTGCTACTAAAAAAGTAGTATCACTATTCCACTTATCCATTAAATCAGTAGCGTGTTCTGTTTCGTAATATGGTTTGTTCTGATTAACTACCCAATCTAAAACAAATGGTTCACATATATTTTCATACCCATGGTCACCAAGATTTCCAAGAGATACCACTATATTTTTAAAAGAAAATAAATTTAAATTGTTTAATAATATTTTATAGTTTGTACGAGTTGTTACCCTAGCTTTAGGAGTACACTTAGTTAACTTAGTAACATCCCAAGTATCAATTAATATTAGAAAATCAATTTCTTTCATTACTTAATTTCTTTATTATAGAATCTGCTATTAAATTATGTGTAACCAAAGATGGATGGTAATCTTTGATTCGTTTTTTACCAAAAAATTCCGTATCATTATATATTGTATTTGCCAATTCACCATCACTCATTAAATCATTTATACAAAAGTAACTATTAGATAAACCTTCTATATAAATAGTTTTATTGTGTAGATACTCATCCTTTTCAAATTCGGATTTAAAATCACTTGTTGCATGTATAAAATGAACTCGTATTCCTTTTGATTCTAAATGTAAACAAAGTTGTTTATAATCATAAGTTAATTTAGTAGCTAAATATTTTATAATATCTTCTTCAAGTTCTATTTTACTTATTTCTGTTTGATATATATTAAAATCAATTACTCTATCCACATATGTAGTTTGTATTATAACATCAGATATTTCTTCATACTGAAATTTGTGGATACATAAGTAAGGTATTAGTTCAATTTCTTGAAATGCCATTTTAATAAAAGCTATGTTTTCTAAATCATTACCAGATACCCCTTCTCTTGTTACATACCATGTATTAAAATGATTAGATACTTTAGAAGCGAATCTACTATTTCTTCTAAACATTTCTGCACCACCATTATACTCATATTCGAAATTATCTAAATGTTCTTTTGTATGATAATATTGTAATCCGTATCCATGTGTAAACGAGCATCCAGCAAATATGAAACCTTTATTTATATCCAAGTTCATAATATTAATTTCTTTAAATTAGCACAGTGTATATTACCAATTACAAGTGCATTTCTAAAAAACTCTATTCTTTCTTTTATATAATCAACTATTTCTTTATTATCTTGATATGAATCTTTTATTTCTATACTTTTATTTAAATTATGAATAACTTTAGGTTCTAATATCTTGTACATTTCTTTTGTATCAACTTCACTTATTTTTTCAAATTCTTTAATTATTAGTTGTCCTCTAATACTGCTATCTTCAATAGAATCAAAACTATAATCAAATAGTTCATCATATAATTGAAACCCCATCTCTTTTAACTTTTGATGATACCCAACACTTCCATAAACTAAAAAAGGTTGTTTTAATAATAAAGCCTTTACCGTTTTCTCAGTTAAGAAGAAGTAATCAATTTGTGATTCACTTATTAGTTGAGCAAATGGTTTTAAGTCTACATCAAGTTTAGTTTGGTCAATAATCGTATTTTTATTTATACCTTCTTCATGATGTACATTTACCTCGTCCCAATTATGAAAAATATAAACAGGTGGGTCCTTGCCCATATCTTTTTGAGTCCAGCACCATGTGTATTTATAATTTTTCATTTTATTCGATGCTTGAAACAAATCCATTAGATGACAACGATAGGGATGAGGTTTTCCGTTTAGATAAATAAAGTTTGTTTCAAACTTATCAACTGAATAATTTCTTATATCTTGAATTTTTTTATTATACTCATCATAAACTACTCTGAAGAAATGATGTGGTGTACGAATGATTTTTACAAAAGGATGTGTTTCTAAAAATTCATCATAATTTCGTTCTCCGTTTAAAAAGCAAATTAAAAAAGTTTTAGTTTTTTCTAAGGCGGGATAAATCTTTTCGATAAAATCATCTTCTCGAAACCAAGCAACTTCATGCTCTCTACTATTATCATATACTATCTCATCATATTGATTAGAATTAATATAAGATAATAGTGTTTGTCTACCTTCAGAAGTTTCAGGTGTTCCTCCTTCAACTAAAACTTTAACATTCATAAATCTAACTTCAGTTGTTTACCAACTCTTTTTAACTTTTCTTTAAGAATTACAACCTCTTTTCTAGCAGCTTCTTGAGTCCAACCATCATTATAATCTGATGTTGCATTTAATTCAGCTTCAAGAAGTTGTGATTCAAGTTTTTCTCGGTATTCATTAATACCCCATTCTTTTTCTTGACTAATCATAATAGTGATTATTTTTGATTTAAAATTATTATATCGTTTTTTTCTAATGTTTTTCTATTCTTATGTATATTGGTTATATGTTTTTTAGATATTAAAATTGCATTTGTGGTTAATTCATCTGAATTAATATCTTCTATCATCAAATTTTTCATCCAATTTTCATATTCAGTATCTATTGATAAAAAAGAACAATCTTTAGCAACTAAATTCCATAAAAATAAATACATTATCAACACAGGATGATGTCCAAAATTAGGTATTTGTGTATTAATTTCGAATTTAAGTTTAGTTTCATCAGGACCGGACAGTGAATTTGAATGTGTATATATCGAAGTACCCCATTCTCCTAACGCATACTCATCAATACCGCCTCTTCTAAACATATCATTTTCATAAAACCACCATTTTGATAAATCTATTTTTTGAAATAAATCTTTATGGTATGGCCAATATTGTTCAATATCACTATCAATACTTTTTGGTAATAGCTTATCTTTGATTATAGAAAAATCATTTGGGTTAATAAAATCTTGAAATGAATTACCACACTGTCTTTTTATACTAGCTTCATCGTGAATCCAGTTCGAGAATTGAGAATTCATATGTAAACAGTTGTAATTTATATTTTTAGATTCTAAGAACCATTGTGTTTTTAAAATATTATCTAAGTATCTTTTTAACTTTTCATCTTCAGGTATTTTCTTTTCATACTCCAAGGCTTGACTAAACCATAAATCAAATTCATCATCTTGACCTTTTAAAACATTCTCTATATGAGAAGGTGATATATAAACTCTATCTGCAATCTTAGCTAATTGTGGTAAATACTTATGTTGTCTTATGTGTAGTTCATCTTCGATTTTCCATGCAATTTCACTATATCTATCCTTCTGTCTATGCCATATACCATTTAATTCATAGGTATCCTTAAAACTTGAATATAAAAGTTCTTGAGCTTCTACATCTAAATCCATGATACCTATGTTACCAAACATACCTGTATATGGTAAGAATGATAAGTTACTAAAATCTTCTTTAATAAAATAGTTTGTATTATAAGATACTCTATTCCATTCAGACCATTCTATAAAACAATATATACTTTCTGGTTTAATACCTAATGATAAAAGTTTATCAACCGTATAAATAATACTATCAGATTGCCAATCAGCTCCATGAGAACTCAGTCCAACATCAATTATGATTATGTTGGAATGTCCTATCCATTTATTCTTTTTAATATTTCTAATACTATTAAATGCAGAACCATTATGAGTATCTGTAATAGCCTTTGATATTTGAGAATACGAACATCCTGTGGTAATTATGTATTTATAATCATCAAATTCGGTTTTCATAAAAAGTATTTTTTTGAAGTAAGTTATATTTTTCTATGTGATTAATCACATTTTCTGCTACTATCTTATTGCCTTCTAAATTAAAATGATAGTCATCGATATGGTATTTGTATGAAATGGTATAGTCCTTCATCCAATCTTCAAATCCGTAATGTATATTATTATTAATATTGAATTTTATTAAATACTTTTCATTAAAATATTTTGTAAGAACCTCACCATGTTCTGGTAACCAAGCCATAATAACTACATTAATATGGGGATTTTGTTTTTCAAACTCACTAACGATATTCATAAGTCGAGTAATCTCATCGTTAAAAACAGATTCTATTTCTTCTAATGTTTTAAAATGTTTATCTCTACCAGCATGAGTAAGTTGTAATACTAATAAATCAAGATTTTCTAAAAACATTCTGTGATGGAAATTATTGTTCTCTAATGCGTGATATAAATTACCATTACTACCACCATTCCCTTGACGGAGTAAATCATAGTTAGTATCAAAGTGTTCAGCTACTAATCTTGGCCATCTGTTCTTTTCACGATAATCCATTAATTCAATCGGTAATCGTTCATTGGCATATTTAGGTGGAATGATTTTATTTATCTGTTCTCGTGTATAACCTTTAGATATTAATAATTCCCATTCCAATCCTTGTCCCCAAGTAAATGAATCACCACCAAATAGTATCATATTATTCTTTGTTGTTAAATGAATCTATAAATGCGTTTATAAAACCAATTATCCATGCAATTAAAGTAAATGGCCATAACAACCATAAACGTATTCTCATACCATTATCTATTTTCATTCCAACTATCTCATGGAGTAATAACCATATAAATCCTATTATTAAATAAGTGTTTAAAATGTTTAACATATTTTTTATTACAAATATACGAAAAAAAATTTAATTAACCAAATTATTTCCAACTTCTTTTATAGTACCAAGAATTAATAACTAATGATTCTGCATGTTTCCCCCAAAACTTTCCAGCCTTAGGCCCTCCATTACACTTACCATCCGATTCACCTGGTATCTTAATCCAAAGATACGCATCACATTTTCTATGTGCTGTATTTGTAGTTGGTGCTTCTCCCAATCCTCTACCCTTTGGATTACACCATTCTGTATCCAATGGGCCACAACCATTTCGTGATGTATCTATCACAAAGTAATCATCTGGTCTATGTTTACATAATCTCTTTCCCCACTTTATACATTCAGTAGTTGTTCTGTAATTACAAGAGTTCATTGAAAAACCTCGAACTTTTGAATTACTAACTTTATCTAACAAAAGATTAGCATCCTTTGGTGGTAACCAAGCAGGATGACCTACATCTACATAAACGATACCATTACAATTTTCAGTTAGAATCTCAAGTGATTCTTTCATTAAATCCAATCTCCATTCTCTATCTTCTTCTGATAATAAAGTAGAGTGTGGTAATGCATCTGGTTCGTATATGATTATAGGTTCATCTTCACCAACACCTTCTGCAAATCTACGAATGAAATCTAAGTATCTTTCTTTCGTCTTAGCTCCACCTTTGGAGTATTGGCCAACATCTCTGTTGGGTATATTATAAATTACAAGAATTGGTAGTTGAGGTTTTGCACGATTCAATAATCTACGAATAGATTTCTCCATATGCTTTTTTGATTTCTTTGGGTTATCCCCATACCAAAAAGATTGTGGGTGTTTAAATATCTCCAAAGCAAGTGGGTACTCATCTTGGTAGTTTGGTATTCTATTAAAATCGTTTATCCAAAAAGGGTAGTCCATTAATCGAAATCTTTTTCGTTATATACTTCATCTAAAGGTTCTGATATTTCTTCTACTGATATTACTCTTTTAATAGAATCCATCTTTGATAGAGTCATACCTACTCCTTTCTCATCCATGCCAGGTAAGTTGAATGAGAATACAATTGGTTCTTCATCGTTATGGCTTTCCATAATAGCCATTATTCTAAATAATTTGTGTTTCATAGTAATATTGAATCTTTATCTATAAACTCTTTAAATGGATGTGAGTTCCATTGTCTAAGCTTTTCTTTTTCTAACTTCTCTTCTTCAGTATCATGTCGTAGCCATGTAGAATCCCATTCAATGGAATCCCAAAAACGGAATACATCTCTACCGCACTCATTCCACTTCTTCATCATAATTCGTTGAGGTAACGAACCATACTCTTTATTGGCTAATTGTATTCCTTCTAATTCTTCTTCTGTAAACATAACTAATTTATTTACAACTTTTTGAATTCGGGTTTGATTATCTTCCAAATGATTGGTGATACATCTTTTCCATCCAACATTGAAAAAAGAATTGAAGGGTATTTGTATCTTTTGGCCAATGAAGCAAATTCGGCACGAGTGAACTCTTTACCATAAACCTCAAAGTATGTATTCCTTACCTTATTGAATATCCATTCATATTCTTTCTTTAAAGCGTGGAACTTCTTATTTAGGTTATTCTCATACTGTTTGATTTTAGTATAGACTTCATCGGGCACATCTTTCAACAAATCTTCCATATTATCACCATTGGAAAGAACTTCCCAAACTGATTTGGTAGATACTTCTGTCATAATTTTGTGCAACCTCAAATACTCTTCACCTTTGATTTTCATTCTTTCACCATTGGAAAAACGAATAACAAAACCTTCTTGGTTATCTTTGATGATACCTTTTAAAGTAGAGTAATCATTGATACCATCGTATCGTTTAACCACATCACAATTGGCACCTCTTGCAATCATTTCTAATTGTTCGTAAGTTGCTTCAGTTTCATCATCAGTTCGGATTGCACCTAACAAAGTTAAGTTATCCACATCACCATAATCTACCACAATTCTATTCCACTTTGCAGTAAACTCAAAAAGATAAGTAATACCAATTGAAAAGTTATGGTCTAATTTATCAAAGAAGATTTTAGATGCAGCAACTGCTTGTTCTGAAGTGAATGAACCTCTTGATGCTACAACCCATCCACCATCATACCAAAATATAATGATAAGTGAACCATCCATTTTTTCATATACATCAAACTCGGAAGTTGGTGTATGTTTACTTTCCTCCATATTGAAGAACTTCTTAAAAGGTCTGGCAACTACATTACCATCAGTATCAGTTACCAACCCTCTACATTGCAAAGTTACCTCATCCCACTTACCTTCGTATTGAGTAGTTTGGGAATAGTTCCAAATAGTCAAAGGCAAGGTTGGGTGGGTTTGTTTAATCAACCAACCATCTTCGTAATATTTGTTTAAGGTTTCTAACATTATAATTTTACTTCAAAACGATTTTTCATTTGTTCTAACTTTTCTTCGGGTACTCCATGTTCGTTGATACCACCATGTCGGTTTTCTACAACCAAAGAGTAAACTCGGTAACCATATCTTTCTGCTAATTTATAGTAAGGTTTCATTTCCCACTCTTGGGTAAAGGTATTTGAAACCACAAGTTTTGGTTCTTCATTAATCATTCGACCTCCAACACTTAAACGACACCATTCATGTGCATCCTTCAATTTAGTTGCATCAAATTGGTATTCACCATCTCTAACGAAATACATATCAGCCTCAAAGTACTTTCCACCCAATGATTTTGCCAATGTTGATTTACCACTACCTGGCAATCCTCTCAATAAAAATAATTCTTTCATAATATATTATTTTAACTAAATTCTGTGCTTGATGATACTCTTAACCCATCTATAATTTTATCGTAATAAGCTGCAGGGTTACTCATCCAACTATGATGGTTCGTTGTATTAAAGTACTCTTCGTCAGCTACCATACCATCAGGTTCTCCCCAAGCGAATGCCATATCTAAGAATTCTTGTGGGTCTATTTCCTCTCCATATTCATCAACAACTCTACCACTTAATACAAACTTAATTAGTTCTTCTTTAG
>Ga0209653_1001629_pt1 | contig 17687 bp, 20 predicted proteins | sample SaaInl6LU_22_DNA_FD_184644 | JGI IMG/M metagenome (GOLD analysis project Ga0209653, IMG submission 184644) | Marine microbial communities from expanding oxygen minimum zones in the Saanich Inlet - ESP_116LU_22_DNA (SPAdes) (version 2) | ecosystem: Environmental > Aquatic > Marine > Intertidal...
GCTTTTGAAGAGGAAAATGATGATTACAATTCCATCATGATCAAAGCCCTGGCAGATCGCTTGGCAGAAGCTTTTGCCGAATACTTGCACTTGAAAGTGCGAAAAGAATATTGGGGGTATGCCTCTGACGAAAAATTGACAAATGAAGAGTTAATAAAAGAAAGCTATAAGGGGATTCGCCCAGCGCCTGGTTATCCCGCCTGTCCGGATCATTTGGAGAAGAAGACTCTTTGGGAACTTTTAAAAGTAGAAGAAGAAATTGGAGTACAGCTTACGGAAAGTTTAGCTATGTGGCCTGCTGCTGCAGTTTCAGGCTACTATTTTGCACACCCTGATGCACGCTATTTTGGACTTGGAAAAATCAAAGAAGATCAATTGCTGTCCTATAGCAAAAGAAGAAAAATTTCATTGGATGAAGCACGAAAATGGTTGAATCCTAATTTAATTGAAGACTAGATGAAAGTAACAGAACATATCGCTAAAGCCAAGGGAAAAACTCAGTTTACCTTTGAAATACTCCCACCTTTGAAAGGGCAGCATATCAATGCTTTATTTAATTCTATCGATGATTTGATGGAGTTTAAGCCTCCCTTTATAGATGTAACTTATCACCGAGAAGAACATGTGTATAAGGACAGAGGAAACGGTTTGCTGGAACTTAAGGTAATTAAAAAACGTCCTGGAACTGTTGGGATCTGTGCCGCAATACAAAGTAAGTATAAGGTGGATGCTATTCCGCATATTTTGTGTGGTGGATTTTCTAAAGAAGATACCGAGAACTTTTTGGTGGATTTGGATTATCTCGAGATTGATAATGTAGTGGCATTGCGAGGGGATTCGGTAAAACCAGAAACCTATTTTAAGCCTACTAAAGATGGCCACACTTATGCTAATGAATTGGTACAGCAGATTGCAGAGCTAAACCAAGGAAAATATTTGGATGAGGAATTGTTAAATTCACATGCGACCCACTTTTGTATTGGAGTATCGGGTTATCCAGAAAAACATATGGAAGCACCCAGCCTTGAAAGTGATTTACACTTTTTGAAGAAAAAAATTAATGCAGGAGCCGACTATATCGTAACTCAAATGTTTTTTGATAATCAAAAGTTTTTTGATTTTGTAGCTAAAGCCAGAGCCGAGGGCATTACTGTTCCAATTATTCCAGGTTTGAAACCCCTTTCTACCCTAAAACAACTCAATATGATTCCCCACCGTTTTCATGTGGATCTTCCCGAAGCTTTGATCAAAGAAGTGATTAAATGTAAAGACAATAAAGCGGTACGTCAGGTGGGTGTGGAGTGGTGTGTTCAACAAAGTAAAGAATTGATGGCAGCCGAGGTTCCCTTTTTACATTATTACTCCATGGGAAAATCAGACAACATTAGGCAAATTGCAGAGAGCGTGTTTTAAGCCCTCTTTTTTGTCTCAAAAACCTTGTTTAAATCTATCAATTTATTAAACGATAACATGAAAAATTTGTTAGCTTTGGAATCGTTTTTAAATTTTAGGAAATCAATTGAAGCATATTGTATTCACAAGGTTTTTCAATAGTTTTTTAATTTAAATAAACATCAAATTGCTCATTATAATGTACCCCAGTTAATGGATGTTACCAAAGCTATTTTTTTTAATGTTCAAAGCCTTTAGAGATCAAAAATAATTCAAAATCTAATTTTAGTGTTAGCAAACGATTGTCTTTACTCAATCGCTATTATCAAATTACAAAGTTTTATTCTTTTTTAAAGAATACTGCTTTTAGAGGTGGTATTGTTGTCATTATTTTTGTTCTTTTATTAGTAGTGTTAGAGCTTTTTGTGCTGGATTTTAATTCCCTGCTTAATCATCTTATAGCCAATTATTCTCCAGAATTCATCTTCTCCTTTTTTTTAGTTTCTGAAACTATTTTAGGGATAATACCTCCAGAAGCTTTTATTGCATGGGCATCAAAGTCAACCAGTCCTTGGTTGTTTTTGTTTATACTGGCTTCGATTTCCTACCTGGGCGGAATTATTTCCTACTTAATTGGAAACCGATTGTTTTTAATCCCTAGCATAAAAAACTACATTGAAAATAAAATCGCAAAGCATATCATTAATTTAAAAAAATGGGGAGGTCTTTTTGTGTTTTTAGGTGCAACTAGTCCAATACCACATTCAATTGTAAGCCTTGCCTCTGGTCTTATTAAATACGACTTTAAGCACTATTTGATGTGGTCCCTTTTTCGGTATTTACGCTTTGTCATTTATGCTCTGATTATTTTTAAAGTAGTTGGCTAGCTCCTTTTAACGATTTGTTTTTTGGGTTTTTAAAGAGATTCTATGCTTGAGAATAGAATGTATTTAAGTTTCTTTTACGAACGTTTCTTCTCAGATTTTTGAAGGGCACTACTAATTTTTACGCGCTGGTCAATTTCTTAAACAATTGCTCTAGACTTTCGTTTTTCAGTTGAAGATTAAGAATTTTCAAGCCATTGTCGTGAGCAAAGTCAAAGACAGCAGGCCTCATGTCTTGAGTGCTATTGATGTGGAGTTCATAATCGAAATCATGGGTATTGATTACTTTTTGGACGTTGGGAAGTTTTTCTAAAGCAACTAGTTCAATACGGTAATCAAAACTTACCTCAATGATTTGTTCTTGTTTATTTCGTATCGCTTCTAAAGCTTGATCCAAAACAATTTCTCCTTTGTTGATAATGATCACGCGATCACAAAGCGCATCCACTTCTTGTAATATATGAGTGGAAAGTAATACCGTTTTATCTTTTCCTAGCTCTCTAATTAATTTCCGTATGGCGACCAATTGATTGGGATCTAGTCCTGTTGTAGGTTCATCCAAAATGAGTAATTGTGGATCGTGAATCAAGACTGCAGCCAGGCCCACTCGTTGACGGTATCCTTTAGATAGGGTTTGGATTTTATGACTTTGATGTTCTACAAGCCCAGTTTTTTCAAGGATTTCTTTAAAGGGAGGATTCTTTAGTTTGTGTAAACCTCCTACATATTTCAAATACTCAATCACATACATTTCATTATATAAAGGATTGTTTTCGGGTAAATAGCCCACTTGTTTTTGAATGCTCTGTAAATCACCTTTTAAGTCTAAAGTGTCAAATGATATCTGCCCTTCCCATTCTTTGTAATAGCCAGTAAGGATTTTCATAAGAGAAGATTTTCCTGCACCATTGGGCCCTAATAATCCTACGACCTCTCCTTTTTTTAAGCTTACAGATATGTCTTTTAATGCTTTGACTGAGCCATAGCTTTTGGAAACATTTTGTAGCAATAGAGACATTCTTTTTTTATTTAAAGATAAGTAGTTTGTTTTTTTAAACCTTACGGGATCGCAAACTTTCTATAACCACAGTGATTAAAATAATCCCACCTCCAATAAGGCTACTGGAAGGAGGTATTTCTTTTAGAAATAGAAAGGCAAGGAGGATTCCAAATATAGGCTGAATGCTGTTCATTATACTTGCGGTAGCTACAGTAAAATAAGTAAGACTATTTAAAAATAGCGTATGACCAATGGCAGTAGTTACTATTCCCAGAAATAATAAGTATGGGATTTGTGCGGTATAGGTATCCAATGGATACACCAGGAATACCGGAAAAAGAAGAATAATGGTAATACCCATTTGATAAAACATAAGTAAAGAGCCATTGACGTTTTTAATACGTTTCTTAAGGATTAAATTCCGAAGGGCATAAGTTAAGGCAGAACATAAACCAATCAGGAGTCCTTTGGATTGTTCAGACTCGAAGTCAAATGAAGGAACGAGCATGTAAATTCCAATTAAGATTAGGACACCAAAAAGTAAATGAATAGGATGAAGTTTTGTTTTGAAAAACAAAGGTTCTAGGAAAACGGTGATGATTGGAAAAGTAAACATAGACAACATGCCAATGGCGACACCACTCCATTGTAAAGCAAAAAAATAAGTAACCCAATGGACAGTGAGCAAGGTTCCACTTAAAATTAAGGTAGTGCTATTCTTCACAAATTCTTTTTGAATATTCTCTTTTTTCCACACACAATAGGCGCCCAAAACAATAAAGGCGACCAAGGCCCTTGACCAGATAATAAGAGGAGGCGGAAGCGGAATAAAACGTCCTAAAGGTCCAGAGGTGCTAATGCATAGCATTCCAAGGTTGAGCAAGAGAACATAAGAATAGTGCTGATTTTTCATTATCTTAAATCGAGCGTTAAAGTACTAAAATTCGAAAAAGTGAGATTGTGAGCATACCCCAAAATGTTCCAGTAGCCATACTTAGCACTGCCAAAATGATGGCATGAGGCATCCATTTTTTTTCATAGGCAGCGGTAACTGCAGGGGCGGTAGCAATTCCTCCCACATTAGCCATGCTAGCAATGGGAACCCAAGCCGTGTTGACATTCAACAGCTTGGCAACGCCCAACATCACAATAAAATGACTGAGGAGCCACACTACCAAAAACCCCATAAAACGAGGGTCAAATTGGATTAAACTGAATTTTAATTTTAACCCTAGTACAGCCATGACAATAAGGATTAAAATACTGCCAAGTTTGAGGACAAATTGAAAATTCCAGTTTCTGATGAAATTACTGAACGCGATACCAACAAAAGATAATACCACAATTTTAACGACAAAAGAGGAAATGAAAAAATGGACTATGCCAACGCTTCCAAGTAAAAAGAGACACGTCAGTAAAGAACTCATTTTTTTGTTATTGTGTGTTAGAATAGACTCTGGAGGAGTGAGCCCGTCAATTCGAAGAAGCCTATTTAAGGAATTACTTTTTTTAATGCCTTGAAACATGAAAATCGTCCATAGGTTTACGAGTATATTGTCTAAAACTAAAATCGTTAAAAAGACAGCTTCCGAACAGGCAACTAATTCTTTTAACACCAATTGACTTGTGCTCCCTCCAATCCAACTCCCCACGACGGGAGGAATACCTTTCCAAAATTCTTTAGTGATTAAAAAATCTTGTACAAAAGCATCATTTCTAAAAAGGAGAAGGATACCAATGGGAAATACCGCAATCCAAAACGAACCAGAAAGAAAAACCAAAATGGGTTTCCAGCCTATCGATTTGAGTTGTTTGAGGGATAAACTACTCATTACCGCAACTATAGCAAGAGGAATAAAAAGCGATTTACTAAGGTCGTGAATCTCAGCTGTTGAAAAGTCTTTTTGAAGGAGAGCCGTAACTCCAGCAGGAATAAGATAAGCCAATAAAATAGCTGGGACCCAATTAAAGAATTTAGTCAGCCACGGGTGTTCTTTTTGCTCAATAAATCGAATGAACAACACTGTACATAGCACAATAATAATGGGAAGTAACACCAGCACTAAATTAGAAGCTGAAGTTAAGTATTCTTTTTTTATTAAAGTAAACATAGGTTGAAATTCAAATTTTCACTTTAAATTGGGGGTAGAGAAGTAAAAAAAAATCCCAAAAATTTGTTTTTGACAAAAGCTATGCTACTTTTGCAAAGATTTATTTCAGTATGAACACAACATTCTTTTACTATAACAACGTTTATTACTTCTATACGGAAGCAGGAAGGACTTTGTAGTATTTAGAATACGATATATAAAAACAAAAAAGTCCTGATTTATCGGGACTTTTTTTTTGGAACAAATGAAAGAAAATATACGAGTAGCAATTCAAGGGGTAAAAGGATCTTTCCATCATGCGGTAGCGCAAAGCTATTATGGGGAGGGCTTAACTTTAGTAGAATGTGAAACCTTTGATGCTACGGTCAATACACTTTTGGAGGACAAGGCGAATCAAGCGGTAATGGCAATAGAAAACTCTATCGCAGGATCTATAATTCCTAACTATGCTTTGATTGATCAAAATGAATTACAGATAGTAGGGGAGTATGCACTCAGTATTCATCATAATCTTATGGCTTTGCCAGGACAAACTTTAGCAGATCTAAAAGAGGTTCATTCCCATCCTATGGCTCTATTGCAGTGTAAAGATTTTTTTAAGGATTACCCCCATATTCGTTTGGTGGAAGCAGAAGATACTGCTGATGAAGCCCGACGAATTTCTGAGAATAAAATTTCAGGTATTGCCGCGATTGCAAGTGTTGCCGCAGCAAATTTATACAACTTAGAGGTATTGGCTTCTTCTATACAAACAATTAAAAATAACGTTACTCGTTTTGTAATTGTTCAAAAAAAGGGTACCGAAGTCCCCCAAGAAAACATTAACAAAGCCGCCTTAAAATTCACTTTGGATCACCAACGCGGAAGTTTGGCTGCGGTTTTAAATGTCATGAGCGATTGTCAACTGAATCTTACAAAAATTCAATCCTTGCCTGTTATCGAGACTCCAGGGAAATATGCTTTTTTCGTGGATGTAACTTTTGATGAATTTGAGTTTTATGATAAAGCACGCAAGTTAATTACCATCATGGCATCACACTTTAAAATTTTAGGCGAGTACGCCCAACACATAAGATGATAACAACTGCAAACCGTTTAGCGAGTGTACAGGAATACTATTTTTCGCGAAAGTTGAGAGAAGTAGCCCAAATGGTTCAAAAAGGACATCCCGTGATCAATATGGGAATTGGTAGTCCCGATTTGGCTCCCCATCCAGAGGTGATCAAGGCTTTATCAAATGCCATGGAACATCCTAGAGCCCATATGTATCAGAGTTATCAGGGGCTACCCGAACTCCGTTCGGCAATTGCAGCGTTTTACCATAAGCATTATCAAGTTACCTTAGATCCAAATACGGAGGTACTTCCTTTAATGGGTTCTAAAGAAGGAATCATGCATATCTCGATGGCGTTTTTAAATAAAGGCGATCAAGTTTTGTTTCCTAATCCAGGCTATCCGACTTATGCTGCTGTCACTAAACTGGTAGAGGCAGAGCCTGTGCTATACAACTTAATGGCAGCCAATCATTGGCAACCTGATTTTGAAGCCTTGGAAGCATTAGACACCTCTAGAGTGAAAATTATGTGGATTAATTATCCACATATGCCTACAGGGAGCGAAGCGCAAGCGGAAACTTTTGATCGATTAATCGCTTGGGCGAAAGCACGAAATGTTTTGTTAGTAAATGACAATCCTTATAGTTTTGTTCTGACAGAAGAGCCTCAAAGTATTTTATCTCGACCCGGCGCTATGGATGTTGCCATTGAGTTAAACTCCTTAAGTAAATCCTTTAATATGGCCGGCTGGCGTGTGGGTATGTTGTCTGGGAAAGCAGAAAGTATTCAAGCGGTTTTAAAAGTAAAAAGCAATATGGATTCTGGAATGTTTTTTGGAATCCAACAAGGAGCAATAGCTGCTTTAAAGGCTGATAATGTTTGGTTTGAAAGCTTAAATAAAATTTACAGCAAACGCAGAAAGTTGGTAGAACAACTTGCAACAAAATTGGGGGCAGTATATGATCCCAAAAGTGTGGGATTGTTTGTTTGGGCAAAATTACCTTCAGGAGCAGTAGATGCTGAAACGTTTATCGATAAAATTTTACAAGAGCAACATATTTTCATCACCCCAGGAACCATATTCGGTAGTCAGGGTGAGGGATATATCCGTTTTTCCTTGTGTGTTCCAGAGGCCACAATAGAAGAAGCCATAAAACGTATCTCCTCATGAAAATAGGCATAATTGGTTTGGGATTAATTGGAGGTTCTTTTGCTTTAGCGGCAAAAAAGTACACCGTTGGAGTTCGTCTATACGGACAAGATCACAATCCCGATCACTTAGCAGAAGCTTTGAGTTTAGGGATTATAGATCAACCTCTTGAGGTACAGGATTATGCAGCTATGGATGTTATTCTTTTGGCAATACCAGTAGATGCCTGTCTTACTGTGACACTTCCTCTTTTGGATCAAATTAATGACAATGCCTTGTTGTTTGATGCAGGTTCTACTAAAGCTGCCATCTGTAAGCTTGTGGAATTACATCCCAAGCGAAATCAGTTTTTAGCGACTCACCCTATTGCAGGAACAGAATTTTCGGGCCCTTCTGCGGCTTTTTCTGAATTATTTGTTGATCAAGCACAGATTTTATGTGAAACATACAAAACACGTCCTGATCTTTTGGAATGGGCAATGCAATGGTTTCGTAATATGAATATGGAAATACACGAAATGGATGCTGAGGCTCACGATAAGCATATTGCTTATGTTTCGCATATTTCTCACATTTCTTCGTTTATGTTAGGGAAAACAGTAATAGAAAAAGAAAAAGATGAACGGGCTATTTTTAAAATGGCTGGTAGTGGTTTTGCTTCTACCGTTCGTTTGGCAAAAAGTTCACCCGAAATGTGGACTCCAATTTTTAAAGAGAACAAAGAAAATATACTAGAAGTTTTAAAAGAGTACATCACCAATTTGAAAGACTTTGAACATTTATTGAAGTCTGATGATTACGATCAACTTTTTAAACAAATGAAAGACACCAATGCCATAAAAACTATTTTGGCAGGAATCAACGAAAAAAACATAAGCAATCAATAATTTAAATCATGGAAAACAAAAAAGAAATGCGCCAATGGCTAACCGATTTTGGATTAGATCACCCTTTAGTAATTGGTGGGCCTTGTAGTGCCGAAACCGAAGAGCAAGTATTGAAAATTGCTCACGAACTCAAGGATACAGACGTAACAGTATATCGAGCAGGAATCTGGAAGCCAAGAACGCGACCAGGAATGTTTGAAGGAGTAGGCGCTATTGGATTGGGATGGTTGAAAAAAGTGAAAGAAGAAACCGGTTTATTGACCGCTACAGAAGTAGCCAATAAAGACCATGTAAAATTAGCGATAGACAATGATGTAGATATTTTATGGATAGGGGCTCGTTCTACCGTAAGTCCTTTTATCATGCAAGAGATTGCAGATGCATTGGAAGGAACAGATAAAATTGTTTTAGTTAAAAATCCAGTAAACCCTGACTTGGCATTATGGCTTGGAGGTGTTGAGCGTTTGTACACGGCCAACATTAAGAATTTAGGATTAATTCACCGTGGATTTTCAACCTATGAAAAAACAAAATACCGTAACATCCCAGAATGGCAAATTGCCATTGAAGTAAAAAATAGATTTCCCGATTTACCCATGATTTGCGATCCTTCGCATATTGGTGGAAAAAGAGATTTGATTTTTGATATTTCTCAAGCTGCCTTAGACTTGAATTTTGATGGATTGATGATAGAAACCCACTGTGATCCAGACAATGCTTGGAGTGATGCTGCTCAGCAAGTAACACCTGCCCGCCTGGTTGAAATCATGAACGATTTGAAAGTGAGAAAGCAAACTACGGATGAAGAAGCATATCTTCATGCATTAACGAATTTAAGAGCACAGATTGACGTTGCGGATCAAACACTTTTAGATACCTTAGGGAAGCGAATGAAAACTGCAATTGAAATTGGAACACTCAAAAAAGAGAATAATGTTGCAGTGTTGCAAAACAAACGTTGGAATGAAATTTTAGGTAAGATGATCTTAGAAGGTCAAGAACGTAATTTATCAGAAGAATTTATCTTACGCGTGTTTAAAGCGATTCATCAAGAATCTATTAATCAACAAGAGAAAATTATTAACTCGTAAGGAATAACCAAGTCTTAAATTAATCTCTCAAGTATGGATCTACTCCAATTAATGCAAAAAGCAAGGACTTTATTGGCACCTCATTGGGTTCTATCTATCGGAGTTTGTTTGGTCTATGGTTTGGCAGTAGCCGTTCCAGCCGAGTTAAACAGTTATGGAGAAATGCTTAGTTTTTTATTAGCAGGTCCCCTCCAACTGGGATTGTGTTTTTTCTTTTTGAATTTGGTTAGAGGAGAAGAAACTCGTTTTGAACTTCTATTTGAAGGGTTTAAACCTCTGCTCACTGTGTTGTTGAGTTATGCGATTATTGCGGCGCTCACCATAGTGGGATTAATTCTACTCATTGTTCCCGGGATCATCGTGGCCTTAGGTTTTTCCATGACCTATTATGTCATTGCCGATGATCCCGAGATCACATTTCAAGTTGCTTTAGAGCAAAGTTGGAAACTCACCGATGGCTATAAGATGGAATTACTGGTACTCAACCTGCGTTTTATTCCCTGGTATTTACTAGGATTATTATGTTTAATTGTAGGTGTTTTTGCTGTGATTCCGTGGCATAATACAACGCTAGCCTTGTACTATGAGCATTTGAAAGAACAGCAGCACTCAAGTAGTTGATCTTTTTAAAGGATGAGTGTAGACAAAAACCCCCGTTATTCTGAAAAGGAAGAACGGCTCAATATCATCACTCATGGGTTTGGGTTGGTAATGAGTTGTATTGCCTTTCCATTTCTTGTTGTTAAATCACAAGATTATGAGGGCTTTTGGAAACCAGCAAGTTTATTGATCTATGGCCTAAGCCTCATCGTGCTTTATGCCGCTTCAACTTTATATCATAGTGCCAAAGATCCCATACGCAGGCGAAAGTTAAATATTTTTGATCATGCTGCAATCTATGTTTTAATTGCAGGAACTTATTCTCCTTTTTGTCTTATCGTTCTCGGTGAAACTTTGGGCTGGACAATTTTTGGATTTACGTGGACCTTTGCGCTCATCGGAATTCTTTTAAAATTGTTTTTCACAGGTAGGTTTGACAAACTTTCAACCCTTATGTATGTCCTCATGGGTTGGCAGATTCTTTTTGTCATTAATCCCTTAATTGAAAATTTTCCCACCCAAGGGGTACAACTCCTTTTCCTAGGAGGTGTTTTTTATACTCTAGGGGCAGTACTCTATTCCTTAAAAAAAATCAACTATAACCACGCCATCTTTCACGTGTTTGTGCTCTTGGGAAGCCTGTGTCACTTTTTGAGTGTTCTATTTTTGAGAGCTTAAGAGATAGTCACGCGTTACAAACGTGCGTCAGAGGGGGAAGATTAGTCACGCGTTATAAACGCGCGCCAGAGGGGAGTAGTTATTAGGCAACGTTTTGATTTCCGTAATGCGCTATTTCACTCAGCTGTGATTTTTTGGCTTCTTTTTCCTCTTCGATGTCATAATCGTCTTGAAGTCCAAGCCAAAATTTTGCTGAATTCCCAAAGTATTTACTTAAACGTAATGCGGTATCTGCAGTGATTCTACGATTTCCTTTTATGATTTCCGAAATTCGAGTTTGCGGGATTTTCAGGTCCTTGGAAAGGCGGTATGCTGTGATTTTTAATGGTGAAAGAAATTCGTCATTTAAGATTTCCCCAGGGTGTATATTCGCTAATCTTTCCATTTGTTTCTTTTTTTAATGATAATCAATGATTTCTACTTCGCTTGCGTTTCCGTTATTCCATTGGAATATAACGCGCCATTGTTTATTTATTCGTATGCTGTACAATCCACTTAATTTTCCAGTTAGCTTTTCGAGTCGATTAGAGGGTGGAATTTGTAAATCAGCAATGTCTATAGAACTATTCAACATTCTCAATTTTCGACGTCCAAGTTTTTGAATTTCTATTGGCATTTTTTTAACTCGGATACCATTCCATATTTTTTCGCTTTCTTTTGAGCCAAACGAAATAATCATACTCCTTCTTTACGTTACTAACGTCAAAAGTAAGTAGTTAATTTCTTTTTTCCAAACCTCACCCCATGTACTCGTATAGGCGTGCTTAAGCTGTTATTAATTGCTACCCTTGCTTGTTGATGTCTTATGCGAAGTTTTTTAATGTAATTAGGAGATTGGCAGACTATTGTAGTAGAGAAGTTTAGTTACGCGTTATAAAATCGCGCCAGGGGGTTCTTGTGGCTGTTTAGATATGAGACAACGAATTATGGTAGGATCAGGAGCCTAATTATAAGAGTACCCAACCGATATTTTTATGAAAATTATGTGATTTTTTTTTGGGTTTTACCACGGTTCCTTGTTGACGGCAGTTTTTATTAATTTACAGTTTATCATGCAAGTCTTGTCTTCCAACTATTGCCATGATTTCCACAATATTCTCATTGATTTTATAGTAAATACTGTCAACTCCAAATACGCAGCGTCTATATCCTTTTTTTATATAATCCACTGATTCATAAGAAAAGGGGCGTTTAGCAATTATGTCAAAAGATTCAAAAAAGGATTCAAAATATTTGTCTGCTTGGTTCATTCCAAATTTTTCAATTCCGTAGTGGTGAATCCGAATTAAGTCATTTTTCGCTTCGTTAGTGAGTTTGTATTTAGCCATTCAACAAGGACTTTGATTGGGCTAAAATACTTTCTTTACTGTCGCCCGTAAATCCGCTATGTTCTGCTTTTTCCAGTTTAGCTCTAATCCAGTCTACTTGGACTTGTTGCTTTCGAGCTTGTCTAATTAAATCGTTAACTAACTCACTTTTACTCGAATATTCTTTATTGTTCACTTGAGTTTTTAGCCACTCATCATTCGGCTTTGTAAAGGATATACTTTGTCTAGACATGATTTTTTATATTAGGTGTAAATATACACCAAAAACGAACCTTTTGCAAGTTTTATTGTTTGTCTTAGAAAGTCACCATATTTGACCCTTTTAAAATACACATCACTACAGGTTTTCAGGGCAGTTATTTTTCAAGTTGCATTTTCACTATTTCTATTAATTCCTCTTTAGTCATAAAAGAATTAAAGAATTCTTCTAATGTTCCTTGGCTTTTGATTTCATCAAAGAAAACTTCGTGGTCAGTCCCATAAACTGTTGGATTATCTTGATTAGGGTCTGTTAAACATATAAAAAGATTATCAGGGAAACCATATGAGTAACCAATCAACATTAATTCCATTTCAGAACCAACTATTACTTTTTTGAAATCCCCTTCTTCCCATTCTCCATTCCATTCTTTATAAGAATCAGTTCCTTCTTTGAAAGGTGTAAAAAGTTCATTCTTAAAAAAGACTTGTCCAAAACCTTCTTCTGTGATTTTATAAAAATGTTTAATAATTTTATTGTACAGTTCAGTTTTATTAGATGCAATCAACGATTTATTGTTTTCAATGAATTCGCCAATTCCATGGATAGGTTCCTGTTCTTCTGATTTTGCCCAAGTTGCGTCCTTAGGTTTAGGATAAAGAACTGTATTGAAACTTATAGATTCTAAGTCTTTTTGTAATGAATTACCTTTTATATTAGAGACATTGCCTCCTAAATCCTGAATTCGATCTATTATTTCTTGTTTCAATTCGAGTTTTTTTAATTGTACAAAACGTTTATTATATCAAGCGTAGGACCAAATGGGAACTATGATTTCACCTATTGTTGTGCGTTCCTACTTTTTTATTCAACACTTACTTTGTTAAAAATTTTTCCTTTCCAGAAAAGCTCTTCATCAAACTCCAAAGTGTTTTGAAAAGTAAAATCAAATACAGCTTTTACAATTCCTTTTTCAAATAATGTTTTGTCTATTTTGATAGTTCCATTTTTTGAAGGGAAATTGTTTATTCCTAAATCTCTTACGCTATTGAATGTCACAAAAGAAGTACACGAATCATTTTGCAGTTCTAAAATCAGACTACTATGCGTCGAAACACTATTTATTGATTCTCCTTTTATGATTCCGTTTTTGTGTTTTTTAAATTCAATAAAATCCGTTCCTGAATATTCATACATTCTATTTTCTGATTTTAAAGAGTGAAATAGATGTGTTGTGTCAATAATTTTATAAAATGCATGCAGTGAATCTTGATATATTCTTCCAGATTCATCTTTCATTCGGTCAATTTCAATTGGACAATCTCCGTCACAGCTCAATTGTCCATATCTGTTTTTATAAACAAATTCGGGATAATTCCATTTTTCCTTAAAAGAAAAGTCACCTTCTAAATTCTCAATCCATTCAATCTTTATTTTATGGACAGATTTAGTTTCTTTCTCTAACGTTTTGCAAGAAAGTCCGATTAAGGTTAAAAATGATATGATTAAAAATTTAATTTTCATTTGAGTGAGGTATGACGGTTTGGCTATGCGCAGTGTCCCGAAGGGCATTGCGTATAGGTTTTGTTGTGTGTAGTTATTTTTTCTCTTGACATGCTTTTATAAAAAGTTCTCCGAGTTCCGTAAGTTCATATTCGATTACATCTGTTTCTATTGTTACAGACAAATCATCCAAACTGACATAGTCTTCAGATTCATAATCAAGTGTCCTTGAAACAGAAACTCTTTGATTGTCAACATAGCCATAGGAGCGAATTATTTCTTTAACTACACCAAGTCTAATGAGGTTTGAGATTTCATAATCTCTTAAGTCAATTTGAGTAAGCAACTCAGGTTCATTTATGGCTCTCTCTAAACGTGCTTGCTTTCTCTCAAAAGAATATTTCTTGCTGTTTAATTCTCTTAATTCGTTTTCAAGTTCCCAATATCCTTTATAACTGCCTGGATTGTTTATGTTATTACTTTTTCGAGTCTCAATCTCTTGTTGTTTGACTTCAATATTTCTGGTTAAATCAGTTAAGGTTTGATCTTTTTCTTTTAAATACTCGCCTAATTCTACATTAAGGCTTTTAACGCGTTCTATTTTTATATTTAGTGTCTTTTCGAGAAGTTCAAATTCTTGAATAGATACTTGGCTTAATAAATAGGGAAAAACATGATTTTCTACATTTTGGTCTGAATCAACCATGTTTGCAAGTAAAGTCGCCCATTTGTCCTGCAACTTCTCATTATCCTCTAAACTAGCATATTCCAATAAAGGAGTAAGGAGTAAGGAGTTTGGGTGAAATCATTTGTGGGTTCACACCATGTTTTACACATATAGACTGAGCTTTTATCAAGGTTTTTACTTGGTTGGAAAAACGCCATTTAGCAATACCATCCTTTAGCAAAAGCCCCATTTCTTCAGCAGAAGGATAAATTAACTTTTCAACAAATCCTTTTGCAATGTCAAGTCCCTTTTCAAGAGCTGTTGAAGTGATGTCTATTTTTTGCATGGTTTACTTTTTTCTAATTACACACAACTATTGTGTATGCACACCTTTAGGTGTGTTTATTTTCATTTTATATCTAGTTTGTTCCACAATACAGGCTAATTCGGCATGTATAGTGTAACCTTCTATATTCAAAATATTTTGCAAGCGAACATTAGCTTTCATGGCAGTAGTAGGATTTAGGTAAACTAAAGATAAAAAAAAACCGCTAAATCGCGGTTTGGTTTTTTTGTAAGAAATTAAAAAGAAGTTTACCTACTGTTTCGGTTCCTGTTATTGTTTCGATTTTTGTTATTGGGTCGATTGCGGTTATTGGATCTCCCTTGAGGTTTTTTATTGAGGGATCCGTCCACCACATCGGCGCCTTCCATAAAAGGATGTTCACCCATACGGGGGACTTGTTGTTTGATGAGTTTCTCAATATCTTTTAAGTAAGGACGCTCGTCGCCCATACAGAAAGAAAGGGCAATTCCACTTGCACTGGCACGGCCAGTTCGTCCAATACGGTGTACATAGGTTTCGGAGACATTGGGAAGGTCAAAGTTAATCACCAGTGCCAAGTCGTCCACGTCAATTCCTCTTGCGGCAATATCGGTAGCAATCAATACTTTCAATATACCTTCTTTAAATTCACCTAAGGCCTTCTGACGTTGTGCTTGCGACTTGTTTCCATGAATAGCAGCAGATTTTATCTGTGCTTTATCTAGGGTTTTGACAATTTTATTGGCTCCGTGTTTGGTCCGCGAAAAAACCAAAACAGAGTCATCAGGACGTTGTTCCAACAAGTGGATCAAAAGTTTGGGTTTGTTGTTTTTGCTAACAAAATAGACCCCTTGTTCTACTTTTTCTGCGGTGGCTTGTTGCGGTTTTATGGTGACGCGTTCAAAATCACCCAACATTTTCTGAGACAGCTCAACAATGGTTTTAGGCATGGTTGCAGAGAAAAATAGGGATTGTCTGTCAGGAGGCAATTTGGCGATGATTTTTTTCACATCGTGAATAAAGCCCATGTCCAACATTTGGTCGGCCTCATCCAAAACGACATATTTTAAATCTCTAAAAGTTATATATCCTTGATTCATTAAATCCAATAAACGTCCTGGGGTAGCCACCAAGATATCTACTCCTTGTTGCAAGCTTGCTACTTGTTTGGATTGTTTTACTCCTCCAAAAATCACTGTATTTCTAAGGGAAGTGAATTGGCTATAGGCGGTAAAGTTTTCTGCAATTTGAATAGCAAGTTCCCGAGTAGGAGTCACCACCAAAGCTTTAATTTTTCTTTTTCCTTGCCCAGAACTTTTGTCTTTTAGAAGATGGTTTAAAATTGGAATTCCAAAAGCAGCTGTTTTTCCAGTTCCTGTTTGAGCTACTCCCAAAAGGTCATGCCCTTTTAATAAAATGGGTATGGCTTGTTCTTGGATGGGAGTGGGCTGACTATAGCCTTGTTTTTCAAGGGCTTTTAGAATCGGAGCTTCGAGTTTTAAATCTTTAAAGGTCATAAATAGTATTACAGCGCTAAAGTACGCTTATATTTTGGTTGGGGTTTTGTGTATTGAAGAATAAAAAAACCGCTGTGAAGCGGTTTTAAGTTTTAAGGGAAATGAATCGTTTAAGCCAGTGCTTTAGCAATTCGTTTAACCGCTTCTTGAATATTTTCTACCGAGGCAGCATAAGAGATACGTATACAGGCATCGTTTCCAAAGGCTTGACCGGTTACGGTAGCTACATGCGCTTTTTCCAGTAAAAACATAGAAAAATCAGAAGCATTATTGATTGTTTTTCCTTGGATGGTTTTTCCAAAATAGTTGGAAACATCAGGGAAAACATAAAAGGCCCCTTGAGGTTGATTCATTCTAAAACCAGGGATTGCGCTTAGCAATTCAATGATCATTACACGTCGTTTTGCAAACTCATCAATCATGTATTGGATGTTGCTTACAGGAGCTTCCAGTGCAGCAATGGTAGCACGTTGGGCAATACAATTTGCTCCAGAAGTGATTTGTCCTTGCATCTTGTTACAAGCTTTGGCAATCCACTCGGGCGCACCGATATAACCGATTCTCCATCCTGTCATTGCGAAAGCTTTTGCAACACCATTTACGGTAATGGTTCGATCGTATAATTCTGGGATAGCAGCGATACTAAAATGGGTTGTGCCATAGTTGATATGCTCATAAATCTCATCTGAAAGAATATAGATGTCGGGATATTTTTCCAATACTTTTCCTAAAGCGCGATATTCTGCTTCGGTATAAATAGTTCCGCTGGGGTTGTTAGGCGAATTAAACATGACTAATTTAGTCTTGGGAGTGATCGCCGCTTCCAGTTGTTCGGGAGTGATTTTGAAATCCGTTTCTATAGTAGAAGGAATGATGATGGACTTCGCTTCTGCTAGGGTTGCAATTGCCGAGTAGCTTACCCAATAGGGTGCAGGAAGTAAAACTTCATCTCCTGGATCTAGCAAAACCATGCACAGGTTAGCAATGGACTGTTTGGCTCCAGTTGAAACTACTACTTGTGAGGGTTTGTAATCTAAACCGTTATCACGTTTGAATTTTTTACAAATCGCCTCTTTTAAGTCGGCATAACCGTCAACAGGGGAATAGGAATTCCAATTTTCATTTACCGCGTCTATAGCAGCGTCTTTAATGAATTCTGGAGTATTGAAATCAGGTTCACCCAAACTTAATCCGATGATGTCGATTCCTTGATTTTTTAACTCCCTGGCTTTTGCAGCCATGGCAAGCGTTTCTGAAACAGGCAAGCTGTTTATCCGTGCTGAAAGTTGTTCCATAAAAA
>Ga0209653_1001630_pt1 | contig 17686 bp, 14 predicted proteins | sample SaaInl6LU_22_DNA_FD_184644 | JGI IMG/M metagenome (GOLD analysis project Ga0209653, IMG submission 184644) | Marine microbial communities from expanding oxygen minimum zones in the Saanich Inlet - ESP_116LU_22_DNA (SPAdes) (version 2) | ecosystem: Environmental > Aquatic > Marine > Intertidal...
AATTTATTTTTATTTTATAAATATGTACTTTTTTATATAAAAAATGAATAATATATTAATTTAATTATTTAATATATATGACAGATTGTTATTCAGAAGAATTAGATAAATTATTAGAAAATAAGAAACTTGAAATAGATGAAATTTATAAAAATAAGTTTCAAAAAAAAACTTTAGAAACTAATGATGAAAAAAAAGAAACTTTAACTTATAATGTTAAAAATATTTTAGGTAAACAAAAAGCACATGAAAATAAAAGATTATTAAAATCAAAAGCACATCAAAATAAGTTAGATATTGAATTAAATAATATATTATCAAATGTTGAAAATTTAAATTGATTTAAAAAATGATATTTATTTTTTTAAAAACTATTTAAAATGTTAAATATTATATTATATAACAATTATTTTAAAAAACATTATTACATAAAAAAAATGTTAATTAATTGTAAAGTTGATATTTTAACTAACAAAATGAAAAATTTAAATACTAAAAATAATTTAAAAATTAACGATGATTACTATAATGATAATACGAGGAATTTAGATAATTTATTATATAAATATATTAAATATGATATTACTTTAGATCAAAATGATTATAAATTTTTAAAAAAAGAACATATTAACGATGAATTTATTATAAATAGAGTTAAATTATTAAAACATAACAAAAATTTATTAGACAAATTATTACAATATCCTTATATAGAGCAATGTACTGATAAGTGGTATGAAATTAGAAAAACATGTCTTACTGCAAGTGATTTAGGAGAAGCATTATCAAAAAATAACAATTTATTAGCTAAAAAAAAAGCAGGTGTTTATATTGATAATACGAATTTTCAGAGTGTACCTCCTTTAAAATGGGGAAATATGTTTGAAGATATGGCAATTAGATGTTATAAACAAATTAATAATAATATTAAAATACATAAATTTGGTATTATTCAAAATAAAATGATTGAACATTTTGGAGCATCTCCTGATGGTATTACAGATTTGGGGATAATGGTTGAAATTAAGTGTCCATTTTCAAGACAGATTAAAAAAGATTTTATACCAGAAAAATATTATTATCAAATGCAAGGACAACTAGCAGTTTGTAATTTAACTGAATGTGATTATGTAGAATGTGATTTTAAAACATTTGATAATAATGATGAATTTTATAATTTTATAAAAGAAAAAAACTATGATAATAAAAATTTTGGTGTTATTGCAGAGTATTATGATAATTCCATACAAAAATACTTTTATTTATATAGTAATGAATATTTAAATAAAGACGATTGTATTATTGATATTAAAAAACAAATGGAAAATATTAATTCTTCTAATTTACAATTTATTAAATTAACAAAATGGGTATTAAATAATATATATATACAAAAAGTTGAATTTGATAAAGAGTTATGGGATACAATACCTCCTAAAATTAAAGAATTTTGGGAAAAAGTAGAAAGTTTTAAAGATATGCCAATTGAATATAAAGAAACAAAAAAAAAATTAAAATTTATCGAAGATTCTTAGAATTTTGCAATTTAAAATGTTCTAGTTCTTTTTTATATGTACATAAATTGCTATAATATATTAATAATATTATTAATGTTAGTATTAATAACATATTAATTTTGTTCATTTTATACTTAATAAAATATTATATTTTAATTATTAGCACTTGAAGATACTAAATCTTGTTCTGGTATACCTAAATTAACAGCGGCTATTAATAATTTATCAAATTGATATTTATAATCTTCTAATGTTTTATTTTCTTTATCAAATAATGGACTATTATTTCCTTTATCATTACTATTAACTCTATTATATACTTCCCTTTGTAATGATGCTTTTTCTAATAATTCTTGGGTTTTTCGCGTAACTGTATCTATTTTTTTATTTAAATCTTCTATTTTTTTTTCGGTATTTTGTTCATATATTTGCAAATTTTTGTTATTATTTGTCATAACACTTATATTATCACTTAATTCTTTAGATAATTCTGTATATTTATCTGAAAATTTTGTATTTAAGTCTTTATAATTTTGATAATCCATTTTTAATTCACTTACTATTTTGCTATTATCATTTATTTTAGTATCCATATTATTTCTATCTGTTTTCATTTTTTCTATTTCAAAATTTAATTTATTTATATCTTCAATTCTATTATTATTAAAATATAATAGTTTTGAATTATCATTATAATCTTTAATATATAAATCACTAACATTTAATTTATTACTATATACATTATCGTTCTTTATATATAATGGTGAATTATAATTCTCATTTCCTCCTAAATAAATTTCATTATTTTTAAAATTTGTAATAATTTGGTCTTTATCATTTTTAATTTTAAGATTATTTGTTTTAATATTATATTCATTCTCGTCATTATAATTCATTTCAACACATTCTTTATTTGCATTACATAATACTAATGTATCAACAGGGTTTTTACTTTCTTTAACAAATTTAGAAAATATAGATTCGTAATCTGTAAATTTTTTATTTGTATTATCAATTGTATCTTTATTTTTATCTATATCTTTTAATAAATTTGAAAACCGTTTATATGTTTCATTTTTATATTTAATTATATCATAAATCTCTTTTTGCAATTCTTCTACTGTATTTTTTAATTCAGATATATCTTTTGTAACGGTATTATAATTTTCAAAAGTTTCATTTGTACATTTTGATTTGTATGCAATAATAAAGAATATTATTAATATTGATGATATAATTAGTATATTTTCTAAATAATACATAAATTATTCTTTACTAATTAATAATATTATTTTCTTTAAGAAATTTCAATAATTTTTAAATTTTTTTTATTTCCTCCATTAACTTTGTGGTTCAGTTCCTCCTCATCATCTTCATCGTCTGTATCTTCCGAATGATATCCACCTGTTGTTTTTACTTTATTTTCATCTTCTCTATCTTCTTCACTATCTTCTTCACTCTCTTCTTCACTCTCTTCTTCACTCTCTTCTTCACTCACTTCTTCACTCTCTTCTTCACTCTTTTCTTCGCTCTTTTCTTCGCTTCCATTTTTGATATCTTTTTTGATACCTTTTTCATCCTCACCGCCATCCTCATCCTCATCATCATCCTCCTCCTCCTCCTCCTCCTCCTCCTCCTCCTCATCCTCATCACTATCATCATTATCATCATTAACATCAACATCAACATCACCAACATCATCATCGTCATCATCATCACTATCATCACCATCACTATCATCAACATCAATATTAATATCATCATCATCTTGTTGTTTTACTCCAAACCAACTACTCATATAGTCAAAAGCATCTTTGAAAATATTAGCATCACCTCCTGTCATTAGATCATTACTTATACTATCTTCAAATGTAATCATATCAAAATCAATATATGTTTCATTATCTACATAATTTAATTTATCAGTATTTAGTCTCATTTGTATTCCCATTGTTTCTAATTCTTGAACAAGTAATTTGAAACAATAAGGTGTATTTACTTCAACAATATTTTTATTACTATTGCAATTTTTACATTCTAATATATAATTTTTTTTGCTAGGATTATAAATTGCTAAAGTACCACAATTTTGACAAACAGGCCATTTATAATCATCTGATCTAATTGTCATACTTTCTTTCATAAATTTTGTAATTCCATGACTTAAAACACTATCTCTTTCCATTTCTCCAATACGCAAACCACCACTTTTTCGTCTTCCTGCAGTTGGTTGTCTAGTTAATGACACTTTCGGTCCAATATCTCTTGCATGCATTTTTTCTGCAACCATATGTTTTAATCTAAAATAAAAAGTTGGACCTATAAATATTTGTGTATCAAGTTGTTTTCCTGTAAAACCACTATAAAGTATTTCATCGCCATGTTTATCAAAACCCAAATCTTCCAAATTATTATATATTAATTTTTCTTCAAATGGTAAAAATACTGTACCATCGCCGAAATTACCATTTATACATGATAATTTAGCAAAAACACATTCAACTAAATGTCCAATTGTCATACGAGATGGTATTGCATGTGGATTAATTATAATATCTGGTTTAACTCCATGCTTAGTAAATGGCATATTTTCTTCAGGTAATATCATTCCTATAACACCTTTTTGTCCATGTCTAGACGCATGTTTATCACCAAATTCAGGTCTTTTAATTTTTAAGAATCGCACCTTACATATTTTAGTATCTTCATCATTTATTTTATTACCAATAAAAACCTTATCTACTTTACCAAATAATGAATTATCTGTTGTAATTGAACAATCTGTATAAATAATTTCCTTAACTAATTCAGTAAAAACTCCTTTTTTAACTTGTTTATAAACATATTTTTCACTTAACATACCAACTATAACAACTTTTTGCCCCTTAGGTATATAAACTCCTTCGGAAATAAAACCTTCTTCATTTATATAATTGTAGTTTGCTGATTTCATATTATTAATTTTGTAACCTTTTTGTTGATATACAATTGGATTTGCAAATATTATTTTTTCATATTGTGATTCAATTTTTGATGTTGCAGTAATTGATTTATAATATGATAATGAAAACAATCCTCTATCTAATGAATTTTTATTAATCATTATACTATCTTCTTGATTAAACCCAGAATAACTCATTATAGCAACTATAACATTAAATCCATTTGGTAAATTATTATTTAATGTATAATCAGATATTCTTGTTGTAACAAGTGGTTTTTGTGGATAATGCAATACATATGACATTGTATCAAATCTTTTATTAAAACTAGTTGCATATACACCAATTGCTTGTTTACTTTGTGCTGCATGAAAAACATTTCTAGCAGATTGATTATGATTTGATAATGGTATATTTGAACTAATAGCACTTAACATTGTTGATGGATGTATTTCAACATGTGTATGAAAATCAGTAATGTCCTTAAAATTCATTGCAATATATATTGAATCTTGTTCATCAATATCCACATATTCTATTAATGCTCCATTTTTTTCCAGTAAATCAAGTATTTCAGTATCACTTTTATTAGCACATTGCGATAATGTTTTTGGCGATGTATAAAAACCTTTATAGTAGAAATTATCATTTTTATCATTTTCTTGTAAAGTATTAACAGTTCCGGTTAACATATCAAACCAATTTGTAAATTTATTAATTTTAGATATTTTTGATGATATTATTAAAGGTCTACAACATCTACCGGAATCACTTAAAATATTGATAATATTATTTTTAATATCCCACGAAATTGATATCAAGGCATTTATTAAATTATTGCGTCTATATGCTTTTAATGTTCTAACAAGTAAATTAGGTTCATATGTTATAGCGTAATAACAACCATTTAAAAATATTTTTGCAATATTTCTATTTAAAACTTTATTAAAATGTTCAATTAAAATAACATATTTTAAATCTTTTAAACATTCTTTAATATAGTTTATATCACTATATGGAGTTACTTTTGCTAATAAAGCCATATTTTTTAAATAACCAACTGATCCACCATCTGGTGTAGCAAAAGGACACATTATACCATATTGTTGTGAATGCAATCTGTGTGGACTAGTTAATTTAATATCTCTATCAAGTGGAATATTGATGTTTCTTAAATGTGATAAAAACCCAATATAAGAAATTCTAGATAAGTCTTGTACCATACCTAATTCAGGATCATCATCATCTTCAAGACCCCACATACCTTTAAGTGATCGTGAAAAACTTTTAGTAATAATTAAAGAAGGAATTATTTTATAAATATTATTATCATTTATAAAATAATCATAGTTATTATAACTTTTCCATGCACCATAATTATAAGTTTTATCTAAATTATCTCTTATAAATTTACTTAATTTAGTATAAGATTCATAAAATAATTGTGATAATAAATAACCACTTATATCAACTCTTTTATAAGTATAACTATCTCTATCGCTTACATCAGATATATTTAAACAACTATTAATAAATTGTTTTAATAAATATCCTAGATATTTTCCTTTATTTTCAAATAATGGAATATTTGGAAATAAGTCAGTTACTAATGCGCTTTTAATATGATCAATTGTTTTATACATAGATATAGGTTTCATATATTCAAATGCATCTTCTTGGGTATATATATTTGATGCTGTACTTATTGTAGGTCTTATAAAATTATAAAAATATTTCTTTTCAATATCATTTAAATCATTTCCAAAAATTAATTCACATATATCTTTATCTGATTCAATTCCAAGTGCTCTAAATAGGATAAATACTGGTATTTTATTTCCGTTAATTGCCTTAAATGAACATAATATTGCACCTTTTTTGGGTATATAGTTTTCATTTACCTCTTTTTCTTCAATATTTATTGTATTTTTAACTAGAAAAAAATCTACTGTTTTTGGAGCTAATGCACTTTCACCAACATCACTTGTACATTTTATACTTGCTTTATATGAAAAATTATCATCGTCTTTTAATTTTGATGTAAATAATTTATTACTTGTTATTCTTTCTTGTGCAATTATAACTTTTTCTTTACCATCAATAATAAAATATCCACCCATATCATATACACATTCGTCTAGTGTTTTTAATATTTCTGTTCCTTGTCCATTTAATATGCATGCGTCACTATGCAACATAATAGGTATAGAACCAATTGCAATATTTTTAAATGTGTTTTCATAATTATATGTATCATTATCTGTTATTTTCACAAGTACATTTGCATAAATATGAGTTTCGTATGTTAAATTTCTTAATCTAGCATCATTTGGTGTGATTATTTTAGGAGAAGATCCATCAAATGTAATTGGACGATCAATAAATATTTCATCGGAATTTTTATTACCAACATATATTTCTACTTTAATAATTATTTCACCAGCATCATTATATTTAATCATTGTAATTGGATTATATGATTTAATTATATTTGGAATATTATTTTTTATAAAATCTCTATAACTATCCAAATGATGACTTGTAAATGGATATTTGTGATTTTTAAAATATAAATCTAGTATATTCCATTCATTCATTTTATTAATCTATAATTATTTTATATTTTTATATCTATATAAAATATAATTAATATTAATTATAATGCATAATAATGAAATAAATAAATTAATTGATAATATTACAACTGATATATCTGATTATAATATCGCTATATTAATTTCATCAATACTTAAAAATAAATATAAATATACTGGCAATAACAAATGGATTTATTATAATCTTAATGAAAATAAATGGTTAAATGATACACAAAATAAAAAACTTATAGATGATATTAATTTTAATATTACTAATTTAATATTAAATAGAATAAATTATTACGATGATTTAAAAACTCATTATGTAAATGACATTGATAAATATAACAATTATGAAATTATAAATAAAAAATTACTTTTTATAATTAATAAATTAAATAACAAAAAATATATAAAATCTATTATTAAAGAAGTTAGATCATTTTTAAACGATGACATCAATTAAAGAACTTATTGCAAAAATTAATAAAAATAATTTTGATATTTTAGATGATATTAATATAGAATATATTAATCAAAATGATAGTAAAATATTACTATATAATTATTATAATGAATGTACACATACAAGTTTTGGTAATATTAATACTATTTTAAATTATATTAAAAAATGTAACAAAGTTATAAAAATATATTCTAATAAAAATAATAATATTAGTTTTTATTTATATTTCAATAATAATAACAATAATTCTATATTTAAATTAATAAAAATTTATAGAAGAGTTTTAATATTAAGTAAAATATATAATATTAATAAAAATTTAAATTTTCATTTAGCATTATGTAAATTAAAAAGATTTATGCCAAACAAACAAGATATATTTGATTGTGTACATTTTAATGGTGGATTTACAACTTTAATTGGAAATAATATATATATATATAGAAATTGCGAGTATAGTAAAGTAATACTACATGAATTATTACATCATATTGGTATTATTAATGATTCAACAATTAAAATTGATAATTATGATATAATAAAATTAAAAAAAACATTTAATATATCTTCTGAGACACTTCTATTACCAAACGAATCCATTATAGAATTTTGGGCAACATTATATAATTTATTGTTTATTTCTTATGAATATAATATAGATTATAATTTATTATATAAAAAAGAATTAAGTTTTTCATATAATCAATTTCTAAAATTATTAAATCATAACAAAAATAAAGAATGGTATGAAAAAACTAATATTTACTGTTATTTTATTTTTAAATATATACTATTAAAAAATTATAAAAAATTTTTAAAATTTAAATTACCATACAATCCTAAAGAATATATTGATTTTTTAATTAATAATGCATCTAATATAAATATTACAAATATATATAAAAGAAATAAAAATTTAAATGCTATGATATTTAGTAGTTTCTAAAATTATTGCAACTCATTTTTTAATTCATTTGCTAATTTTTCTGCATCTTCATATTCGCTTTTATAAAGTTTTATATCATCTATATTTGTTTTATTTTCTGGATCCACATTATATTTTTCTCTTTCATTATTCTCTAGTGTACTTAATATTTTTCTTTTTTTACGACCTTTTTCGGTTATTATTGGTTTAAATATTTCATCAATTTCATCACCAGGACTACTAGTGCTATCATTGGGATTATTTGTATCATCCGGATTATTAGTATCATCAGGATTGTTAGTACCGTCAAAATGTTCAATATTATAACAATTATTTAATACTTTTTTAACATAAATATAAATTAATACTAAAAGTATTAAATATATTATATTATAATATATAAATATATATCGCATTCTATAAATTATACATATAAAATAAATTCATGATAAAAATTGAAATTGATAGCAGAGAAAAATATATACTAAAAGATTTATTATCAAGAGATTTAGATATTTATAAAGATAAAATAGATATTATTTCAAAAAATTTAGAACTTGGTGATATAATAATTTCAATAGAATCTATTAACAAAATTTTATATTTTGAAAGAAAAACACTTTCTGATTTAACATCATCTATTACAGACGGTAGATATAAAGAACAAAAAAATAGATTATTGTCAAATATTGATAATAATCTTATTACATATATTATTGAAGGAGATACAATTAATAAAAGTTTGTTAAGAAATAATACTTGTGTGACTAGTGTTTATTTTAGAACATTATATAGAGATAATATTAAAATAATATTTACAAATAATATACAGGAAACGGTTACATTTATATTATCACTCGCATGTAATATAATTAAATATCCGGATAAATATATATATAACTTAGATAAAAATGTTGATAATTATTTATCAGATATAAAAATAAAATCTAAAAAAATTGAAAATATAACTCCAGATAATTGTTATTTATTACAATTATCACAAATTCCAACAATTTCTTATGTTATTGCTAAACATATATCCGAAAAATATTCTACAATGCCATTTTTAATAAATGAATTACAAAAAATAGAAAATTACAATGATAGAATTAAAGAACTTTGTAAAATACAAAAAATTGGTAATGAAAAAGCAATTAAAATATTAAATTTTTTAAATTTAAATTGTCAATAATATGCTAATATCATTACTCCAAGTGATATTAAAATAAATCCAATTAACATCATGCATGTGATTTTTTCTTTAAAGAAAAGATAACTTATTAATAAAACAATTATCATATCTATTGCACTAAATATTCTAATATATGCGGGATTTGGTGTTATTTTAATTATTTTATATGTAATAAATGAAGTTATTGCAATACATATTGCAATTATTATTACAAAATAAGGATTTAATTCTTTAAAATCTTTTAATTTTATATATTTTATTGAATAAATTATTAAAATAATACTAGCCATTATATTTACTGCAACTGGAAAAGCATAATTAATTTTTTTATTTTCGTATTTTTTAATTAAAATTATTATTAAAACTAAAAAAGTTTTTATTAATCCTAATTTAAACCACTCTTCCATTTTATCTATAATATATATATATTATATATCCCAAGTATCTGTATCATAATAATATTTTGCTGTTTTTTGTTCACATATACCATCTTCTCTACATTCATTATATCTTCTTTCGCAATATCCTTTTGAATAAGGACTACAATTAGAGTGTCTACCTTCTTCTAACCATTCTATATTTTGTAATTCTTCTGGTCTTGCAATCTCCTTACAAGATGTTTTAAGAACATCACAACTAGCACATAGTTCTTCCCCTGTACTGGTTGTTACTTTATAAGTATTATTTTTACATAATGTACATTTTCTATCACTTACAATATTACATTTCTTAGTTTCTATTTCACCTGAAGGACAAGGACCACTTGAACATTCCTTACATGGTTGATTTCCTGTAAAGTTTTTATATGTACCTTTTTTACAAAATTCACATTTTGTATTTTTACCATTTTTACAATCATTTAAGTTAAATTTACCAATACTACATGACTTACATATTTCACATTGACCAGATGAATTTGTAAATTTATTATAACCACAATCTTGATCACTATTAACTTCATCAACATCATTAACATCATCAACATCATCAACATCATCAACATCGTCAACATCGTCAACATCATTACCTATATCAACATCTTCACCAATATCAACATCGTCAACATCATTACCTATATCAACATCTTCACCTATATCAACATCTTCACCTATATCAACTTCGCCAACATCATCAAGATCGTCACCTATATCAACATCATCATCATCAACATCATTAATAGGTTCTTCTGTATATTCATCAAATTCTTTATTTTCATCATAATAGCATTCATGTGTTAATTTTGTTTTATCATCTTGAGTTAAATTTAAAGTTTGACAAGAATTGCTAAAACTATCACATAAATAACACTTATCCATATTATTGCCATCTTTTTTAATAAAAAATGCTTTACAATCTGATTTATTTTCACAAATAGTTTTACATTTATCTACACCTACATTTAATGCGTTATGAAAATTATAACAGTTTTTACATATGGATGATTCATTTTCTGATAGTGAACATGTGCTTTTATGTGCATTATTCCAATTACATATATGTAAATCAGATACTTTATTTTGCCTAGATTTTTTATCTGGTTTTATATTCATATTACTAATATAATCACCATTATCTTTTCTAAATTTACCATTACAAATAAAACATTTTTTATTATGTGTAAAATAACCATTGCATCCATTTTCTTCAGTACATTTATCTTCACAATTCTGATTTTTTTTCAACACTATTTCTTTAAATGGGTAACAATATGAATCTATGATATTTGTAGTACAATATTCTTTCGCTCTTGCTTTTTCAACATTTTCATTATGACCATGATAATGATTTAAATCACCTGTTACTATACCATGTAAACCATCACCATAATCTATATGTTTGTGTTTAATAGCATGTGTATGTTCAATAAAATTACTATATTCTTCATAATTAGTATAATAATTACATATAATAAAAAAAGATAATAGTAATATTAAAGATATTGTGATTAATATTTTATTCATTTAATCTATTATATAAATGTAATTTTTTTATTTGATAAGAATATATTTTTGAAATCTAAAATTGATATAGAATTTGACATTATTCCTATATCATTTGTATTTAAAGCTTTTTCTATAAGATTTTCATCAATTTGATTATATTTCTTAAAATCATTTAAATTTGCACTTGCAATGTTAAAATCATTTACAAATTTTTTATCACCAATCAATTTGATTTTAATTTCTTCATTAATATTATTTTCATTATAATATTCTATTACTTTAATAATACAATTTATTGTTTCTTGCTTTTTATTATTACCTTGATTAATTTCAGATTTCCATATAGTTTTTTTATCAGACATTATTTTAATAACACTATTAATAATTTTACTATCTTTTTTTTTTGTTATTTTTAAATTTACATTTAAATTTTCATTAGTATTCTTTACATCTTTAGATACAGATATAATTTCTTTTATTTTTTTCTCTTTTTTTGGTTTTGGTTCACTTAAAATATTTATAAATTTATCAAATAATAACTCCTTTACCATTCTTAATTTTAAATTTTCAATTCTGTTAAATCGTTTTTCATCATCTTGATAAATAGGTTTACTATTTTTAAGTTCAGCATCTAATAAATCCCAATAATCATCTTCTTTATTATATAAAGGTAATTCATCAAGACATAAAGCATATAGTTGAATAACAGGTTTCATAATTTGATTTGTAATATAATGTAAATAGTCTGGTGTTAGTTTATTTTGTAAAATATAATCAGGATTTTCAATTCTATCACCTTGTAATGTATCTTTAGTTACATTATCTAATTTAATATAAACATAAGGAACTCTGTCATTCGTCATTGGTTTATTACCAGGATCTCTAGAACCAATTCTATCCGCTAATACTTTATGAGCTATTTTTGTTGGATCTTTATAAGAACCTCTTAATGATTTTGTAATAATTAAATCATTAATTGATGTAATACCATTTACTAAATCATGTAATTCATCATTTAAGAAATTAATAGATTCTTGTAAATCTTGTTTATTTAGTAAAATATCAATTATTCCACCATATATTTTTTTAACAATATTTGCATTATCTCTTCTTTTAAGAACAATACCCATAGATTTTTGTTTAAATTTATTTACATCAAATTCATATAAATTTCCAACATATCTTTTTTTACTTAATATTATAAACGGATATAGTGTCTTTTCATAATTAAGTTTTTGTGGATAAGGCATTATTTTTGCAATGTCTTTTTCTACAATTTGTCCAATTTCTATTGCACTTTTTAATGCTTGTTTTCCATATATTTGATTGCCATTTACATCTTTTAAAGGAAATTTACAAAATATGGAATCTGTATCACCATAAATAACTTCTGCATTATAATTTTTTTCAACAAAATCTTTTGCTGTCATAATCATTTCTCTACCAGTTGCTGTTGTACATGCTGCTATTTCTTTTAAATAGATAGGAGATGTTCTAGCACCAATTTGACCATATAATGAATTAGCAGTAATTTTATATGCTAATTGTAAGGAATCAAAGACATCTTTTTCAAAATTTGAATAAGTTTCTTGAATATTAATAACAGAATTCTTATAAACTTTATTAGATTTTCCTGTATCAATATTTAAAATATTATAATAATCTTCTTTTTCTGAAACATATCCAATATAAGTATTATCATTAGTTGTAATTGTTTGATACTCAATTTTTTTCCTTGTATTTTTTCTTTCATTTAATAACATAATTAAGATTTCAGCAATAATTCCTCTTTTTTGTTTACCGTCTTTGTCTTTTATTTTTGCAAATTTACATGTTTTAATTCCACATTTCTTTTTTTTATCTCCTTTACCTTCATATAAATCATATGATACATCTATATATTCAATATTGGGATCATCTATTATATATTTATCATTCAAAACATATCTATCATGTGATAAATCTCTTGCTATCATTGAAGATGGATAAAGAGAACCGTAATCAAATACAACAATTGGATCATTTAAATACATACCTTCTTTAGGATCTAATACAACTGCGCCTTCATAACCATCTGTATCTAAATCAAGATTACTATAACTATTAATAACAGGAATAACAAGACCTTTATCCATACATTGTTTAGTAATAAGTGAAAATACTTTAATACCTTGACCTCTTCTAAATAAGAAATTTAGAGGAACTAAACATACATTTCCCATACCAATATTATTTTCAAGTATTTTTAATTTATGTAATAATCTATTCACTAATGCACAATCTTGAACACAATATTTTGCAATTACACATCTATCACTTGAATTTCCTCTATATTTTTCAAATAATTCTCTTGGTTTCAAATCATCTTTTTTATCACCAATATAAATAGATGCTACATTATCTAGTTTATAACTATCTAATTTAAAATCCTTTTGCATTACTTTTAATAAATCAATTATTACAATTCCATCCATATCAAAATATTTCAAAGTATTATCTCCAAGTGCTGATGATGATAATGATTGTTCTTTTAAAATACATTTTTTTGTTATTTGTCTTCCTAAACCCATTGCAAATAAATCATTGATTCCTAATTCAAGTGTTCTATCCCATAAATAACTCATATCAAAACCAAATATATTATAACCAATTAATACATCTGGATTAAGTTCTGAAATTAATTTCTTCCATTCCATAATTACTTCTTTTTCTGTTTTACATTCAATTACATCACAATCTTCAATTTTATCACAAGTATTTAAACTAATAATATTTTTATAGATAATATCTGGACAACCATATCTATGAATAGTTGTACCAATTTGAATTATCTCATCACCAACTAATGGGGGCAATGATTCAGTTAATAATTTATTAATATCATCTTCCAATTTATTAATTTCACTTATAGATAATTTATTTTTATCAGATATTTCATCATCATCTTCATCATCAACATCAATTTCCGAAACTTTATTTAATAATTTAATAATATTATCTGAATTTTTTTCAATCATTTTTGGTATGTCTTCTGTTTTAATATTTTTCTTTGGATAAATTTTATTAATAATTAAATTATCATCAATTACAACATCTTTTGTAATAATTCGTTGTAACCAATATACTAAATAAGATTTATCTATTTCATATCCATTTCTAGCAACATTAGTTAAATCTTGTGCTACTTTTTTATAATCTTTTTTTGCTAATGGAAAATCACCATGACTACTTGTACATTCAATATCAAAACTTGCAATTAATAATGGTGCAATTCTATTGATATTTAAAGGTTTTACATTTTTATAGTTTGTTGTAACATTATAATTACATCTAGTTTCATTATCACTTACTTCATAATCTTCAATTGAAATCCATCCACAAGGTTTTAAATCTTGTTCATGAATATAACGGATAAATGGATCAATATTACTTTCGTATAATATAAAACCATCTTTTTTCCGTGCTGAAAAATAATATTTCAATTGATTAAACAATGCTAGAGATTTAACTGAAACTTTGATATAATTAAATATCTTATCGTTTGTAAAACCCCAAAACTCTTTTTTTTTAACTACAGACAAATTATTGAAATGGTCTTTAAAATGATTTGATATAATATTTTTTTTATATTTTTTACCATTCCATTGACTTTCATATTTTTCATTTAATAAAATAAAGTTTAATTCATTTACTTTTTCTTGATATTTTTTATCACTATATTCATCCCATGATTCAGGTCCTTTTACATAAAAATATGGTTCATATTCAATAACATTAATAGAATATGTAATGTTATTTTCATCTGTTCCATAAATTAACATTGTATAAAGATCTTGTTCTTCATCATAATTTTTTTTAGGTCTAGATTTATCATTTTCGGGTATATACCAATCAGTTATTTGTAGTTTAAGTGTTTTTTCATTATTTTCTAGTTCGTCAATGTCTTTTCTAGGAAATTCCATTCTAGTTAATAAATAACTATTATTTATTAAATCATTTTTTATTTTAATTTATATAGTAGATAAATATGGATATTACATTAGAAACACTAGTAATATTAGTATTATTTGGCATAATACTTTATTTAGCATATTTATATAATTATTATAGTAAATTAACAAAAATAAAGAGCACTTATGATTCACGAGAATATTATGTTCAAGACAAAGATGATGCACAAGAAGCTGCAAATTTAATTGCTCAAATTAGAGAAAAAAATTTAACTTTGATTGAACATTTAAAAAAATCTTATCCAAATGATGAAAGAACATTAAGATTGAGCAAAAATTATAGAGAAAATTGTTTAAAAGAAGGGGTTGATGATCCAAGATATACTAGTTATTCTGTTAATAAAGGTGAAGAGATTGTATTATGTATAAGAAATAAAGATAAATTAATGGATTTAAATACAATGATGTTTGTTGTATTACATGAATTATCTCATTTAGCATCGGAAAGTATTGGACATACCGATGAATTTTGGACAAATTTTAGATGGATATTAGAAGAATCTATTAATATTGGTGTTTATAAGCATCAAGAATTTAATAAAAAACCAGTTGAATATTGTGGCATGTCTATTACATCAAGCCCTTTAGATTATGTAACTAAATATGATGGTAAATTATTTGAAGGATTTAAATTAAATGAAAATTATTTAAAATATTAAATATAATATACCTATTAAACTAACGGTAAATATCTTGTCAAATAAATAAAAAGTTTTTAGTATTCTATAACAATTTTTACCACAAAATAATAAATAATCAACCTTACTATGCAATATATTATTTGTTATTTGTAATGTGTTAATTGCATTATTTTGAAATATAATTAAATTTTTTATAAAATCAACTAAATTATATTTTTTAATAATATCATAATCTTGTAAATTTAATTTTAGTTCTAAATTACAACTTGGACATGTATAACATAACATAAAATTGTTATCTATTTTTTTTTCAATTTTTTGAAAACAATTTACACAAATTATATTTACACATCTATCACAATTTATTATATCAGAATTATTTTCAATAGTATCTAAACATACACAACATTCTATATTATTCATTTATATATTAAATATATTTAAAATATAATGCAATATTATATTTATATAGAAAAATGATACCTAAAATTATTCATCAAACATGGTTTGATAATAATAAAACATTACCAATAATTTTTGATAAAATGATACAAGAAAGTAAAAAATTAAATCAAGATTTTGAATTTAAATTATGGACAGACCAAAATATTGAAGATTTTTTAAGTAATAATTATAAACAATTATATAAAATATATTCTAAAAATATATTGGGAGTTCAAAAAAGTGATTTAGCAAGACTTGCTATATTACATTATTATGGAGGTATATATATTGATTTAGATATACTATTATTAAAAAATTTAAATGATCTTTTTGATTATAATAAAGATTTGTTATATATATCATATGAACCCAAAGAACAAACAAAATATGTTTGGAATATTGAAGATTATATATGTAACGCTTTTTTTGCGTGCAATAAAAATAATATAATAATAGAACATATTATTCAAAATATTATTAATATTTATGACATATATGGTGAAATTATATTTAATAAATTTAATATTTTTGGTTCAAATTTATATATGAAAATATTACAATTATCTGATAAATCCTTATACAATATAATTGAAACAAATAAGATTTTTCCAATATCTGATATTAAACTGGAATTAAATTCAGCAATTCAAGATTTTAATAAAATTAAAACTGGAAAATATCACAATGATAGTTATATGGTGCATTATTGGATACATTCTAATTTTGAAGCAAAAAATATTATATATAATTTTAAATACAATGATGACTATACAATTCATCATAATTTAGGATTATTTTTTCAAGAAATGTATCCAACAAATAAAATAGTATTAAATGAAAAAAATTTTATATATTTTCATAATAAAAAATGATATAAATATATATTAATTTATTTAAATAAAATGAGCGAATATAATTTTTCAAATATTACTAATGATAATAGTTATATTTTAGGATTATTATTAATTAATTATAATGCAAAACTTGAAAATAATGTTTACCATTTTGT
>Ga0209653_1001640_pt1 | contig 17646 bp, 23 predicted proteins | sample SaaInl6LU_22_DNA_FD_184644 | JGI IMG/M metagenome (GOLD analysis project Ga0209653, IMG submission 184644) | Marine microbial communities from expanding oxygen minimum zones in the Saanich Inlet - ESP_116LU_22_DNA (SPAdes) (version 2) | ecosystem: Environmental > Aquatic > Marine > Intertidal...
AAAAAAGGCAACACATCATCATCATCATCATCATGATCATCATCATTTCGGAACTAGAACTCATCTTTATTACATACTATGAATAGTTTTCGAGACGAAATCCATCTCACTCAACCAAATCTGTTCCGGTCTATCTATTCCACTAAAAGTTGATATAATCTCAGGATCATTGAGGAGTGAATATCCACTTTCCACCCATGAAAACTCCTTGGGCTCCTTGGTCTTCTTGGTCTTCTTGGGCTCCTTGGGCTCCTTGGTCTCCTTGGTCTCCTTGGGTTCCTTGGGTTCCTTGGTCTCCTTGGTCTCCTTGGTCTCCTTGGGCTCCTTGGGCTCCTTGGTCTTCTTGGTCTTCTTGGGCTCCTTGGGCTCCTTGGGCTCCTTGGGCTCCTTGGGCTCCTTGGGCTGTTTAGGCTGTTTAGGCTCCTTGGGCTCCTTGGGCTGTTTAGGCTCCTTGGTATGAACCTTACAGACAGACATTCCCTTGAGACACTTGTGTTTGCATGGATTGCCACGCATGTTCACAACACCACAAAGTGGTGTAGGTTCTTTGGGCTGCTTGGTATGAACCTTACAGACAGACATTCCCTCGAGACACTTGTGTTTGCATGGATTGCCACGCATGTTCACAACACCACAAAGTGTGGTAGGCTCTTTGGGCTGCTTGGCATGAACTTTACAGACAGACATTCCCTCGAGACACTTGTGTTTGCATGGATTGCCACGCATGTTCACAACACCACAAATCACTGCTTCAGGTTTTGAATGGACTTTACAGGTCGTGCCACCATCGATAGAATTCTTTTTACATGTCGTACCCTTCGCAGTAACGTGGGTACATCTTTTGGGTGTGGTGGGGGCCAATTGGGCCTTGAGTTCTTCAATTTCAGCAAGCAGGCAAAGGTACTCCATGATGAAATTGTGTTTTGATTTTATTACAATTAGATTCTACTTAGGTTTCTAAAATGACAATTTTCTCAATTTATATCTCACTTTTTCACCCGAATGACGAATTTGGGTACCCAAATCAGAGAGTTGGAATCTTTCACCTCTGGTATTCGTGGTCTCAATAATGTATGGAAAATTCTGTTTAAAAAAATACCATGCGTCACTTTTTCTTTTGTTCATGGGTACATATTCATGCATCAGGTCCCACACAAACCGTTTGATGTACCCGAGGCGCTCTCTGGGGTCATCCGGACCAGGTGTGATTAGACCCAAATGTGTCATCATTGCTACGAAGCTCTCCGCGTAACAAAAATGATGTTGTGATAATTCGTCGTATTGTGAGAGTGTACCATTCACTGACACATCCGAAATGAAACCACCCGTGGGTTGTGGGGCCTGATTAAAAAAGGATTTTGTTTCCACATGGTAACGCCTACCCAAACGGATTTTCAATGATTCTTCAAACTCTGAACCACATATGTACTTAGAGTCATGAATTTCTGCTTTTTTATTTTCATGGTCAATTACTGCTAATGCATAATGTCCAGTTCCATTTTCATAAGTCATATCGAGTAGTACATATTTTGCACTCACATCATCAATCGAATATGTCACGTCTTGACCAGATGCAACGACTATATCTTTCATTATAGTTTCAAACACGTCTCGTTCGTATAAAAATGTTTTAGCCATATCGGTCGCATCTTCTATAGCCAATAATCGCCTCGCTCTCGGTTTGGTAAATAGCTGTGATTCTAAAAAATCGGTATTGTCTATATCATCGGTATCACCCTTGAGTTTCAAAAGTCGTTTCCGAACTGAACCCGAGGGGAGTAATTTTATAGGTACGAGAGACATTTTTATTACAGAAATTAGGCTTCGGATATCGTCTGATGAAGAACTTCACAAAAGGATTCCAACTTAGGAAGAATTTCGTCATTCCATCGTGTATCATCCTTCTCTATGAGATGTGACTTTCTCTCATCATTGTATTGTTCTAAAAGTCTACAATATCTAATATCTTTGAGCATTTGAAGATAGGTTTGGCATTGTACATATTCATAATTTCGCACGGTACCAAAAAGTTTATTCGCGCGATTCTTAATCTCGACGAGGGTGCGTGAGCCGTCTTCATTGTGTTGAATACGATCGACCCGACCTACAATCTGGTACAAGGTACCCTCTATCGTGCATATATCGTATGTGTAATAAGTATCATCCTCTGAGAGGTTGGTATTATCAGTATTGGCAGTGTGTGCCTCGTTTCGTGTACCATGATTAGTGTATATCACCTTTTGTAAATAACCTTTCGTGAGTAACACATCTTTTGGATCCAGATTTGAATGTTCAATTTGATGAAATACAGCACGAACCTTTTGCCCGACAGATGTACTATCTGTGGACTCGAATGTAGATGCATCCATAAGAATCTTGTTCGTGATGGGATTAGCCTTGAGTACTTCAAGGGCCTCATCATCCTTCGTTTTTCCATGGAAAGATTCGGGTTTGTATTTTTTCCAGATTTCTTCAATCAACTCATGTTGTTTTTTGAAACCTAAACCGATGGCAGAAGCCACCGAGGATGCACCGATGATAATTTTTGGTACATGAATTGGTTTGAAACACTTCTCGTAGTCCCTGAGATATGGATATACTTTACCACATGCGATACAATCCGCGAGAGAGTTGTGAGCATTTTCAAAATCTATACCAAATATTTTCCTATAGAGTATACCAAGTCGAATGGGTTTGAGAAAGAGGGACCTATATAGCTCGAGTGTACATCGAATATTCAGTTGTTTGATGCTTTCAAAATCAAGTCCATGACGAATCATCTCTGAATGAAGTACATTCATATCAAACTTGGCATTATGTGCCACGAGGGTGGATACCCTATGTCCAATAAATTTCACAAAATCGATAAACACTTCTGTGAATGGTCTACCTTCCCGTAAGGCACGTTCCTGTGTGATACCATGAACAGCAATGGACTCGGATCCGATAATAAAATCATTGGGGTATACGATGGCATCGAATGTGTCTAATAGTCTTCCACGTGATGAAAATCGTGCGGCTGAAAGTGAGACAGCGCGACAGCCATCAAATTTATCAATATTCTCTGGGGTCACCGTGATATGGCGACCCTCCGGAAGTCCGGATGTTTCAAAGTCGAAGGCGATGTATTGCATCTTTAGTTATGATGACGATGGTGTTGACTTAAGTGTACAAAAACCATTTTTCCATTATCATTATAAAACCTAAGTCATACTCTTTTACAACAAGAGATTCAGAAACATATGAAAATGACAGAAGACTACATTGCCCTCACGACCGACGACTTCAAGCTTGCCTTTTGCCAGGTGACAAATGAACTCTGTACCGATGTACAACGACTCATCTGGGAAAAAGCTATCTTTACCGAACCCGAGTGTCCCCCAACCCCTCACAAACCCGCTACAAGACATATATTACAACTTTTTCAACATAAGTGTACAAAATGATGATATTTCATCATGAATAATGTGTATTTATTTCTTTTACAAAAAAATGAAGCACTATCTCGAATGTTCGTGTGAACTATGTGGAAAAAATTTTGAATGTATAGAAGATTTGGAGAGACACATGAATAAACATAAAGTTTCGGATGTGAGTCATATATTGAAGAGTGGTTATGGTATCGTTCGTTGTAATCAATGCTGGTTGGCTTTTGCGTCTATAGACACATTTATGTGTCATTCATGTATAGATACTGCACCGCATAATATCAAAAAGATTATCATCTCAGACTGAATGCCATCTTCTTAGCCTTATCGGCGAGATTCCTGAGAGTCACTTTATTATTCAATTCGTTCATGATACTCTTTTTTTGATTAGGTGTGAGCCTCAGTGTGTTGAGGTATGACGATAGCTCCCGTTGTCTTTGTAATTTTAAAGCAGAATTCTTTATCACATTTATATTCGTTCCGTTTCGCTCGAGTCTCGATAGAAATGTATTTTTGTTATTTTGAGTTAGACGGGTAAATTTACTATTATTGAGGTACACTCTCAGATTTTGTCTGGGGGTCTTTACACTTCTCTGATTTTCGTCAATATTCGTGTTTCGTTGCCTCTTGATACCTCCACCACCCCTCGTTACGATAGTACCTACATTGTTGAGTCCATCTATGATGGCTCCTATTTTACCCATCTTCACAGCATTGAGTTTATTCGCGTATCGTGATCTCAGAATGGCAAGCTTTTTGGCGTCGGTATCCGTCCAATAATTTTTATATTTTATGATTGTGTTCGCTATGGTATTCATGGTGTTTCTGTTTAGATTGGGGCTGTTCAGCCACATGGATGGTAGTTTACCAATTCTGGGTGGTTTGGTGTTTATGATCCGCCTCAACTCTTCTTGATCTTGGGTACTCTTTCTTATCTTATTGGCAATGACACTCTTGTTAGTCACTCTCGTAGTGATTGGACATGCCATACCCTTATCGACAATACAAGATTCTCGTTTATCCGTGAATGTGATGTTATCAAAACCAGAATAAATGACAAATCCAGTCACGGAGTCTTCTATCATACATTTCACTCGTCTATTATTTATGGCGTTAATGTAAAGTCCACACGCTATACCCATTTTATCCCCACTTGCCACGATGGTATTATGCTTGGATGCGTACATGAATTGTGAAAGATCACCCAACGTTTTCATGATGGCTGGAAACTTATTACCAAATAGTATACCTGGTTTAATTTTGAATTCTTCTCTCACTCGATTCGCACTCGCGAATTGGTTTATCTGTATGGGGAGTGAAAATTTGAAAAATTGATCTTTAATCAAACTAAAAAATGTTTTACCCTTTGGAGAATTTTTCACTGATAGTGGGAGTTGAGTTTTTTTAAATATATCATCGTGTAGCATATCATAGTACAAGACGGTCAAGACATCATTCGTCAATTTTATATTTTGTAACTCTGCAGACCTCGGTGGATCAAATGCGAGTCCGTCAATTTTTTTAAGAAACTCGATAAATGTATTGATGTACATATTTTCATTACCATTATTGGGACCCAAATTCATTACATTTTTAATGATAGAACTTTTAGAGTTTCCAAACCTTTTATTCATCACATTTCGTATCATTTGTTTAAAAATACCAATCGTCGTAAAGGAATTTTTAGAGGGTAGTGGATCCCGTGCCAACCTCATATGTGGAACGTACCCCAACGTCACGTCCATCTGATCTTCGATGGAGATCCATTCGGACACGTATATCGGTTTCACATCCTTAATGGGTAGTGTAAGCATATACTCATACGGCCTGAAATCTAGCACGATCTTCGGGTAGCATCCTCCCTGTTTTCGTTGTAAAATTTCCTTACCCATATCATATTTAAATTTAAAATCATAAAGACGAGTCTCTATGTAATTCTTGAGGCTCCAATTTTTAGAAATTTTCATACCTGGGTCACATAACCTTGGGGTATTGTAAAGAATCGGGACACCCGAGTGTTCTAGTACATGTGCAAGTCCGACTCGGTTATCTTGGTCTAGGGATGTTATCCATGTCCTGAAATTATTCTCATTCACGAGAGGATACTGACTCTTACAATTTTCAAAAAAACGGAAACATTCACCGTCTAGTTCTTCAATCACATCGCCAAGAAAAGCAGACTCGAATGCAGTCGATCTTGTAGTCGTGGGGTTTACTTTAATATTTATCGCATCTAGGTCGTAGTATATAGAACCACTTCCTGTGAGACCACATTTATTCATATATAATTACAAACATTTATTTTATCATATACCCATGAACCATCAACAATCTCATCATCCATCAATTTTTCCTTTAGAAGTTCTAATTGATTCCTGTTGTCCCTCAACAATTTGAGTGTATCCTCATAACATGAATTAACAATCATATCAATTTCTGTATCCACGAGGGCGGACGCCTCTGGGGACATGTTCCTATAATCAAACTTGTATTTTCCAAATCCATAGGTGGTCACCATCTCACGAGCAATTTGGTACACCTGTGCATAATCAGATGAAGCTCCGGTCGTGATTCGTTCCTCACCGTACACAATTTCTTCAGCGGCTCTACCCCCGAGTGCCACTTTAATCTTAGAGTAAAGATACTCTTTCGTATAGAGGGCTGCGTCTGCATTCTCTTCGAGGGGCTGGAAAAAGGTGACCCCACCTGCAGCTCCTCGTGGAATAATAGATACTTTGCGCACGGTGTCATAGTCAGGAACGAGTACACCCACCAAAGCATGTCCAGCTTCATGGTACGCCACGAGTTCCTTTTTGCGTAGAGAAAATTTAACATCACCCTTGGCACCCACGACTATCCGCTGATACACATCCTCTATGATGTCACTCGTGATGGTACTCGACCCATCGCGGACAGCGCGGATGGCACACTCGTTCATGAGGTTGGCCAGGTCCGCACCAGAGAAGCCAGTCGTCTGCTTCGCTATGTCATTCAGGTTTACACTTTCATCCAATTTTTTGTCTCGCGCGTGGACACCTAGGATCTTCTTACGCCCATGAACACTCGGAAGGGACACCTGGATCTTACGATCGAATCGACCCGGACGCAGGAGGGCGTCATCCAGTATATCATCCCTATTTGTCGCTGCTATGACCACGATACCAGTTTCTGTATCGAAACCATCCATCTCAGTCAGGAGTTGATTAATCGTTTGTTCACGTTCATCGTTAGCGGGCATACCACCCACAGAACGCTTCTTACCCACGGCGTCTATCTCGTCTATGAATACAATACAGGGTTGATTTTTTTTCGCTTGTTCGAACAATTCACGAACTCTCTTGGCACCCACACCCACAAACATCTCCACAAAGCTAGCCGCAGAGCATTGGATAAAGGGTACACTAGACTCACCAGCGATTGCACGAGCGAGTAGTGTCTTACCGGTACCGGGAGCTCCAGAAAGAAGGGCACCACGTGGTATACGAGCACCACTTCCATAATAACGCTCAGGGTGTTTGAGAAAATCCACAATTTCTTCGAGTTCCTCCTTAGCGGCATCTATCCCCTCCACATCGGTAAACCTCGTTTCAATCTCACGGTCCATGGTGAATTCAGCAGACTTCATGAATGGATTGGATGCACCCCCACCACCTGATCTCGTAAAGGCCCTAAAGAGAGAAAAGAGATACACACCCAAAAATACCATTATACTCGTCTCCGTGAATGACATAGGTTGTCTGGACCCATCCACTATGACATCCGCACCGGATTCGGTGAGTGTCTGCCACAATTGTTCCGTCTGTACGACTCCCACATCACCATAATCACCATTAGTCTCTTGAAATGTCGCTATGTTTCTATTCGGTCTAACGACAACTTTGGAAATTTCTTTATTTTTTACCCCCTTGATAAACTGACTATATGTCCTTGGGTGGTACTCGGGTTTTCGTATGGGTGTTTCGATATTCACACTGGGAGCGTTAAAAATTCTACCAATGGTAAACATTACTTTATCTCATCTTTTTTTTAAAAGTACCTAACGCGTTCTATACCTAGCAAATTGCATCTTCTCCATCATGTAATACATCTGATATGCATCGACTATATTCTCTCTCTTGTAAGGTTCAGGCATACACTCGGGTATACCTTCCCGGGAGTAGTATGCCGTCTCACTCTTTCGCTCCTCAAAGTGGGATGGGTGGTGATTCATCAACCACTCGAGATGCTCTGCACAAGTATGCACCTTACCGAAGCGCTTAGTGTACTCGTGGGTGAGAGCCAATCCAATCATACACGCAAATGTATAATTTTCCAAGCTAGAAGCCACCCACATAGTCATCGGATGCTTCTTATGCGCGGGTCGGTACCCCCTCCTCTTTCCATCCTTGGTGTACGGTGCGTGTTGATTGATGTATTCTTCCTCATTGGAAAAATACCAAGCTGTGTAGAGCATTTGGCAAATTTCCAATTGGATCTTGACTACATGTTGATCACACGACATCTCGGCTATTTCACTGGGAATCAGTGAAAGAAAGAAAATGTTCATTGTCGTAGTCAGCTGTGTTGTATACTCGAACTTCGACGTCTCCGAAATAGACTGCAGTGGGACTGATGTTCCACACCTTCTCCTTTGCCTGTTGTATCGCGTGTTCCCTCGCTTGTTTTAGCGTCCAGAAAAAGGAGCGCTCGATGATTTGGTTGTTGATGATAGTGTTGGTGATGAACATTTTGAGATGACAATATTACAAATCTACTTCTACTTAGGTTTCTGGTTCTGAAAAATACTCTTCTTCTTCCACAATCTCATCTTCGTCCGGCTCCACATCCAATTCACCCTCATCACCTGGAACCTGGTCCTCTTCATCTTCATCTTCATCTTCTTCCACGACTTCTTCGGGTGGCTTTTCCTTTTTCACCTTTTTAACTGGACCCTTGTTGAATATTTTATCCAGAATTGGACCAAATTTTTTAGACATCAACTTATTTTTTGTGTACCCATTCTTTATTTTATCCAAAAATGTAGAGCTAAATCCATGAGACTTATACGCCTGTATGACCATCTTCATAGGTGGTTGCTTCGCATGACGATAATAATTGTCATATAATAAAGCAGTAGCTGGATTCACCTTTACACGCACAGTGCCATTTTTTAGAATTTTCAAGTCGACTTTAATTCTATCTAGATGTGACAAATATGGTTCAATATCCTTTTCACTAGTTTCGATAGGTGTTGCATCCTGGATATCGTGAGGTGTAAAGGGTATACCGAGTGCATCATTATTTTTTTTGAGTGCCCTGAGATACTCTTGTTTTTCATATATAGGAAGTCGTTTAAACTGATAATATTTCGTTGGAGGGGGGTTGAGAATTGAACGAACAATTGAAGTCATCTTTGTTATTAATGACATGTTCATTTTCTTCCAACTTAGGTGAGAAATAATATTCTAATTCAGCTTGGATGAGGTGTGCCGATTGTTGATGTAAATGTGTGTAGTAAGGTCCCCACATTTCAATTTTTTTACGATTCCTGTCGTACCAAAGATAGTCCAGACCCAATTTTTGTGTGAGCCAATAAAATCGTTTACCATTCTTTCCGATGAATGAGAATATTTGCTCATCGGTATATTCAGATACATCCATCTGAGAGTAGTGAGTGGAAGGGGGTGTATAAGGGGGCATATTTACTTGTCTTGTCTTGTAGTAGCACCTCTTATTTAAGCCTCTTCATCATCGTCAACGAGGGATTCATCTTCCGATTCTTCGTCTGTAGTGCATTCATAGTCTTCATCTTCACTATCATCTATAAGTTCATAACCATTTGGGACTTTAACATAAAGATTTGTATCCTCTAGGTTATCCACATCGTAGTAGCCCGAAACACTATCCTTTGGTATAGTCTCGGATTCATCTATAAAGTCGTAGAAATTATATTTATTCTTTTCCAAGAATTGTACAATGTACGAATCTTGATTTTCCAAGACTGTTCTAGCTATTTGGGTTGTCCCATCTTCACATTCGACGTCGATAATCATATCTGTTCATGTGTAAAATTAAATCTTTAAATATTAAAATGGACAAGCTCAAGCGATGGGGTGTGCATTATCTTTCAAATAGAATCATACAGTCCGAAGATGCCGTCATGTTTGATATAGATGATACTTTATTATTTACTGATGGAACCCCAATAGTACCCATGATTAAACTTTTACATGTAGCTCACAAAATGGGGTATAATATAATAATCATGACGGCTAGACCCGGTACAGATATGAATATTCGATGGACGGTTCAACAATTAAGAAAATATGAAATCATTTATGATAAATTAATATTCACAAGTGCAGAAACGAAATACACCGTAAAAAAAAAGCTACCCTATAATTTTATTCTATCAGTCGGTGATATGCCCACGGACCTCACCGGTTCTAAACACTTCCTCAACACTTCCAATTTTTATCACAATTGAGACAACTCACGAAAGTTGTCATGGGTTCATCAGCCGATCGTGTTTGTAATTGGTAATATGTCGTCTTTTTAGACTTGCAACGACCACACACAAAGAATCCCTCTTGATTCTTCACTTGCTGTGCGAGATAATCCTTACGCATCTCCTTATGAATATTGACATCCAACTGTTTGGCGTATAACCCATCTGGGTAGAGCTGTTCTGGTCGCATCTGAATAACATCACTCGTTTTCAACACCTTGGTTACAATTTTATTCTTCAATTCCTTGTTATTTTCGAGACATCTCTGAATAGCCAGGAATTTATGTTTATAAATATTTGTAAATTTATGATTGTCCCATGCTGGTTCCTGTTCTGTTGTTACAGCTCTATCCACAGAATAATTTAGAATACCCTTTTCGAGATTTATGACTATGGGATCATCCATCGAAATCTCGAGAAGTGATGATAAACGGTTAACGACGAATGCTCTTGTTTTGTTTTCCATGGTTACATGAAACTTATTTTTTTTTAAAATTCACTTAGGGGAGTGGAAGTCCAGAATACACATCAGGAGACATGGGTGAATCGAAAGCATCCGAGACTCGTCGTGATGGATTGGTATCTACGAAACCATATCGATAGTCGTTTCTTCCGGAAGTATAGGACTCCTTAGACCTACACACCATCCAAATGATGACAATTATGATCGCAATCAACAGGAGAAATTCGTTCAACATTTATAATACATGTATATTTTAAAATGAATAAAGCCGTACTCATTCACGAGGACTTGGGAAAACTCGAAGAAATCGACTTGGACATTGATCCGGTGAAAAATGAAATATATAAGCTACTCGGAGGTCGTCAGACTTTCGTGGGGCAGTGGCCTGAAATAGACGTGGTCATCATGAAGGCTGTCGATGGAAGTGTGAAGAATGAAAACACACTTCCACCCCCCTTTGACGAGGAAGAAATAAAGGGTAAAATACTTCTCGTGAGAATGGATGAATACTCACTCCCACAGGATTTTACATTAAGTGAATTTAAAGAATTTTTAATTAATAAAGTATGAAACATAAAACATTATGCATATATAATGATGTGTGGAAACGCGAAGAAATTATTTTCGTGAAAGGTAATAGAATAAAATGCCCTCTCTCGTAGAACTAAACAATAAACACACTGATAAAAATACCATACACAGTTACTTAACAGTTTATGATGAATTATTTAATAAAAAAAAAGATTCAGCCACACATGTTTTAGAAGTTGGAATTCATAGTGGTGGTAGTCTACTCTTATGGAAAAATTATTTTAAAAACGCAACAATTTATGGAATTGATATTATAGACAAAACTCATATATTAGAAGAACTCAAAAACGATAATAATATTGTGTTACATACACAAACTAATGCATACGATTCTAATTTTGTGAATAAAGCATTTGAAGATGTAAAATTTGACATTGTACTTGATGATGGACCTCATACATTGCAAAGTATGATAGACTTTATAATTTTGTATTCACCTTTATTGAAGGATAATGGTATTTTAATCATTGAAGATGTTCAGGACATAACATGGCTAAACACTCTCATTGAAAATACACCAGAACATTTAAAAAAGTGTATAAAAACTTATGATAGGAGAAGTGTCAAGGGTCGTTATGATGATATCATTTTTGTGATTGATTTACAGTAGGTATAAAAGCACATCCGGCTAGCACAGCGTTTGTATATTTCATACACAATTGAAAATGTATATAAGCAAAATCTAGGGGGTTATCTATACTTGGTTTACCGGGGAGTGGGTTCTCATTAATCACCTTGGTAAAGTCAGACCCTTTACCATCCATCGATCTTGCCATGACCCCACCCACATCCTTCAACCACATGACATGTTTTTCATCTTTACAATCGAAACTTCTGACAAAGTGAGCCATATAATGTATTAGGGTTTTTCTTCTATAAGTAACCTCGCACTAGGATCTTTTATGCTCGTCCACTTGGGACGCCATATTTCAGATATGAGGTGATCGTTGTCCCATCCGTACAAGTCCCAGAAAATCATTCTGTATAATGATTCTTCTTTCGTCATCGGTGAATTGTGTTCACAAATTATAACTCGATCTACAACTTCTTCAGCGTGGTCTTTTAATTTTTTAACCCATTGGGTACCAACTGCATCACTCATACCATCCTTTTGTCTCCATAAAATATCATCTGGTAGATAACCATCAAATGCTTGTCTCAGAAGTTTCTTTTCTATGGGGTCAATTTTTTCATTTTGATTCACAGACATGCACAAATTTACAAAATGTTTATCAAGAAACGGTACAACTAGCTCCAGACCATGGGCACTCGCACATCGATCAGCCCTCAGACCGTCGAATTGATGAATCAATCTGAGTCGTCTCATATTTTCATATGCGAATGCCTCGACATCAGGAGCATTGTGAAAATAGAGATACCCACCGAGTAACTCATCACTTCCCTCACCCGAAAAGATATATCGACATTTAGTCTTCTCCTTGATGTACTTGCACAATATCCACATGGGCACACTGGCCCTCACGGTCGTAGTATCGTATGACTCGAGTGTGCGAATCACATCCTTCAAATGGGAGATGCCCTCTTCCGGTGTAAACACCACCTCCGTATGATCCGTGTCGAGGTAGGCTGCAACCCTTTTCGCAGCCTCGAGGTCTGGGCTTCCCTTTAGTCCCACTGAAAAAGTTTTAATCTTTCCAATCTTACGAGCGGCTATGGATGCGATGATACTACTATCCAAACCACCAGACAATAGGAATCCGACATCACGTTCTGTATTCGCAAGACGATCGACTACGGCGTATGTGAGTTGTTCCTGAATCTGTCTCTTGAATCCAGTCTCGATTGTCGTATTAAGTTTCCAGTATCCATTATGATAACATACAAAATCATCAATGTATGAATCATATATATGTCCAGGTGGAAATATATGAATTTGTGATTTGAGAAAGAGGAGGGCTTTAGCCTCGCTTGCAAAAGCGATAGAATCATCACTGTATCGTGTGTAAAAAAGTGGTCGTACACCAACGGGGTCTCTGGCAGCTATGACCCTTTTACCATTGGTCCAAGCGAGTGCAAAGTCTCCATTTATTTCATCCAGAGCTTTCATGATACCACAATCTTTGATGAGTGGAAGAATAACCTCACAGTCACTCCTACCCACTTCATTTCCACTTCGCAAAGATCTATGATTATAAATTTCACCATTACACACTAACATTTCTTTACCCCTGACAAAGGGTTGCATACCCAAGTCAGACATGTCATTGATTTTGAGACGATAAAAATCCATACGACACTTACCGATTATAACACTATTATAATCATCGGGACCACGATGGGTCAAAAGATGTGTGGGAACATCAACTTCTTCACCGTATAATACAACAATTCCACACATTATATAACATACTTAATTTACTTTTAAGTTTAGATTCATCCAGTTTACATAATCATATAATACAGCCTCTCCATCCATTTCGGATCCGGACATAGATATACTTTCCAAATCCCCGGTGTGAATGGTATCAAAACGCAATACACAATAAAATGATACATTCGTACGCCCAGCAATGAGATCTATCGAGTCATAGTCAAGTGTTTCAATTTCCATATAACGCTTCACTCTTTCAGGTGGTATTTGCTTTTTATGTAAATTCATTGCAATCTTTCGTTTTGGTTGTGACATGTCGAAACTAGGCCAGTTTCCATGCCGAGCTCTAAATGATGATACATAATCGATACACTTTTCAGCTGTATGCTTTTCAGAAAAGCATACATATCTGGGTTTGGTATTGGGGTCCACGAGAGAAAGGTAGCCTCCATTTACATTTAATTTTACAAAGTGAAACTCCATTTAAAATATATAAGGAAAAAAACTTTAAACTATATATATGAATTTTCCAAAAACCCCGGGTCAGTGTAAATATATTCTCGCACTCAGGTCCCCAAAGCCAATCGTGATATGTACAGGTCCAGCTGGAACAGGTAAAACTATGTTGGCGTGTCAAGTTGCCATGGATCATATACAAAAAAATCATAGATGTCGAGTCGTATTAACACGGCCAATCGTACCAGCTGATGAAGACATGGGGTACCTTCCCGGGGATATGTACCAAAAGATGGAGCCATGGACAAAACCCATGTATGATATTCTAGAGCAACATCTCAGTCACTCACAGATTGAAAAACATTTCACCATCGAACCATTGGGGTACATGCGTGGAAGGACGTTCAATAATACATTCATCATCGCAGATGAAATGCAAAATGCCACCCCCAATCAAATGAAAATGTTACTCACACGAGTCGGTATGGGTACAAAATTGATAGTCACCGGTGATCTCGAACAATCCGACCTTGGTCCCGATAATGGTTTAGCGAATGTTCTCGATAAGATGAATGGAATACAAATGGATTATGTGTCACAAGTAGACATGTGTGAAGATGATATCATGAGACATCCAGCAGTAAACGAGATACTTAAAGTCATGAATGTATGATGTACTACAAGATGAAGACGGTTATCATTGCACTCCCCGGGTCGCATTTTTCAGGTGCTTTTTTGATGAACATTACGGAGACTGTCATGGTACTCACACAAAAGGGATACAAGGTGCGACTCACCAACGAGTATTCTAGTTTTGTACCGTTTTCACGAATGAAGACTCTGGGTCTAAATGTCTTGCGTGGTTCTGAACAAAAGCCATACGATGGTGAAATCGATTATGATGTATGGCTCACCATAGATTCGGATATTATATTCACACCGGATCAGGTCATAAAACTCATAGAAGATACGGATACACACCCAGTCGTATCTGGATTTTATATGATGCAGGACATGACACACATAGCGTGCGTAAAGGAATGGGACCTGGAACATTTCAAAAAAAATGGTACTTTTGAATTTCTGAAATTGGATGCGTTAGAGGGTGCACCTCAATATTTACCAGTGGCTTATAATGGTATGGGTTTCTTCGCGTGTCGCCAGGGTGTGATTGAAAAGTTGAAGTATCCATACTTTAGCTACCCCCTCATAGAGATTGAAGCTGAAGATGGGAAGGTGTTGAAGGATATGTGTTCGGAAGATGTCGCGTTTTGTAAAAATATCATAGACGCTGGATTCCAAGTCATGGTAAACACATCTCTCCGTGTCGGACACGAGAAAACTCTCGTAATTTAGTGGATTGAACTTCGTTGTTAAGTTGTTTTATACTTTTATCCACTCGTGATAAGCGATTTTCCATCTCCTGCTTTTCTTTTTTTACCCTTTCGTACCATTCCATCATCTCATAGATTTCCTGATCGATTTCAGTGTATCTTTCAGCAAGTTTATAATTCATGTGAATGGTACGAATATCAGAGGCTATTTCATCGCATCGGGTTTCGAGTTCATGACATTTATCTTTGAATTCCTCCATAATATAGTATATTAAAGATTTTTTTGTTTAATTGTGTAATGATCCCTAAGATCATACATAAAGTTATTATAGTGGAGGATGGTAAACTTCCGAAACTTCCCGAAGGGTGGCGAAGAGCTATAGAGACTTGGTACAAGATGAATCCTGGGTATAAAGTCGTATTATACTCCGGTGATGATTGTATCGAATATATAAAAAAGTATTTCGACGATGATATTTTAAAGTCGTTTATCATGTTGAAATCTTATGCGTACAGATGTGATTTTTTTCGTCATCTACTATTATATAATGAAGGTGGATGGTATACGGACTCGAGGATGGTGTGTATGGAATCTCTAGACACATTGATGAGACAGAATAAGGAATATTATACATCAACAGATTTACCAATCAATGTACCATGCATGTGTATAGGATTTATAGGTTCAATAGCTAAACATCCTATATCAAAAAAAATGATTGATCTCGTAATGTTGAATATAAAACACAGACATTACGGCATAAATCCATTGTATCCAACTGGCCCATGTACATATATTAATGCATCAATTGATTATATTCGATTTCATCCCGATAAATGTTTGATTGGTAAAAGGATCACAGAAAATGGATCTACTTATATAGAATTTGGAGATTGTCGTATCCTCAGAGTTAAATACAACGACGCCGAGGGTGGTGACAATACTGATATAAAAGGTACTAACAATTATAACACTCTATGGTATTCACGAGATGTTTACGACGACGTCCCTGAATGATTTTTCATCGACTTCCCACCATGTTCCATGGAATACCTTTTGTAAAAATAACGGAATTTCGATCTTATCTATTTCAACTTCTCTCGATGGTAAGACTATCCATGAATCGTCCTTGATCGTGGATAGTACACCTCCATCGTGTGATATAACGGGCTTGTTAAAATACTTCGCCTCGAGAAAGGGAAGTCCCACCCCCTCCCCTCTCGAGAATGAGACGACGAAATCACATATGTTATAGAGACCCGCCATCTGTTGTAGATCCCTGTGTCCCGTGATGTACTTGACATTTTTCAGGTTCGGTAGACCCCTCGTATGGTTTGTTTTCACGATGAGTGTATGCTTTAGGTCCTCGAATGTATGTACCAATTTAATCACATTTTTTCGAATGTCATTCGTACCCACATATAAAAACACGAGATTGTCGGGATTTCGTTTCTTTTCTAGAACCGTTGGCTTACTCCTTATCAAGGGGGATGTGTACCAATTCATAGCCTCGGCGACAACCCCATGTCGAGTGAGAATATCCTTGAGATAATCGTACGGAACAATTACTCGTTCGAACAATTTCATCTTTTCTATGATGTCTGGGTGTACATCACTCGTCTCGAACATCGTGTACAGTTGTACTCTTTTACCAGGTAATGCCTGTATCCATTCCGGCCATGCCTCATAAGTCTCTATGAGTTCTGAAATCGTTACGAGATTTTCAGTGTCGTCACCCTCTAGACCAAGATGTGGTTTTAAAAAGAAACGACCGATAATTTTACCAAATTGCATACATGTCTAAGTGTTACACTCTTTAAATAATGATACAACGTACTCTTCACCTCGAGTCCATATTTTATGACAACACGATGGGTTTTGATGATCATATCTATTCTTATGATTGACACCAAATTCAGATGCCTCTTCACTCGTCGGTCTCGATAAATCGGATATACAAAAAAATACATCTTCGGGTTCATCCCACCATGTGTGCGTTTCACAGAAGCGTCGCATGGCTGAAACTTTTCGTAGTGTTATTCCACCACAAAGCATAATATATTTATCATCATGATTATCGAATTGTTTAGCCGTCCATGGATTTACACCATATAAACACGGTAAACAGTCACACCCATGATCACATACATGTGAAATGTGTCTATTATATGGAATGTATACACCTCTCGCACATGATACACAATTACATCCAGGTTTAAGACTATGTGATATATCGGATTCTTGTTTTACATAATAATGTCCACAAGATGTACCCACATACTCATATTTGAAAAACTTTTCGGGTACTGGTTTGAATACATACGAATCCCATTGATTCGTGAGTATATATTCGTATTCTGAAAATAAGTCCCAGAATTCCACACTCGCGAATAATTTATTGTTAAGTTGCCAAGTTATATTATTCGTGAACATCTCCTTACACTTTACATTTTTCCAATCCTTCACCACATCCATTATGGTATCTCTATTTTCACCACTATGAACAATGAACAAAGAGGCATCGGTGCCACCATAAACATTCGCGAGGTTCCAT
>Ga0209653_1001641_pt1 | contig 17633 bp, 8 predicted proteins | sample SaaInl6LU_22_DNA_FD_184644 | JGI IMG/M metagenome (GOLD analysis project Ga0209653, IMG submission 184644) | Marine microbial communities from expanding oxygen minimum zones in the Saanich Inlet - ESP_116LU_22_DNA (SPAdes) (version 2) | ecosystem: Environmental > Aquatic > Marine > Intertidal...
TGCACCATTAAAAGTGTTTGATATTATTGGTTACGGTAAAACAGCTACTTCACCTGTCGAAGCTGTTCCTATGAAATATTTGATGCCAGAGGATAAAAAAATTATGAATAGAAATAGTTTATTAGAAGTTTCAAAAGAAATTTTAAACAACAATAAAGATTTTAAAGCTCCGGATGAATTAGTTTTCAAACTCCCTGGTGAAAGTGTTAGAGGAGAAATGTATAAGATTTTAGATAAACTTTATAATGATAAAGTTATTCTAGATCATGGTATGGAAGTTGCAAAAGAATTGGCTTTTGTATTAAGTGGGGGTGATACTACAATTGACAAAACAATAACTGAAGACGAGTTATTTAAATTAGAATTAGATTCATTTATGAAGCTAATTGAGACTAAACAAACTCAAGAAAGAATTAAGCATACCCTTGCAACCGGAAAACCTCTAATTAATTAAATTTTTTAAGTAAGATTTTAAGATTAATTTAAGAAGACTGTTTATGTTAGATAAAATATTTTTAGCATTAATTTCTATTGTGCCCACTCTCTCTATACTTATTTTTTTTATATGTTCAGATAAATTTGTTGAACCAAAAAAAAATATTTTTTTAGCATTCATTATGGGAATTTTTATTATCGCCCCACTTGAAGTAGTTCATTATTTGTCAGTAATTTTCTTTGGAAAAACACCAGAATATAGCAATTTCTCAAAAGCATTTATAAATATAGCATTTCTAGAGGAGTTATTTAAATTTTGTATACTAATTTTCTTTTGTAAAAAATTTATAGAATTTGATGAGCCTATGGATGGAATCGTTTATGGAATAACTGTTTCCCTAGGTTTTGCTTTTTGGGAGAATCTTCAATACATTTATATTTATAACAATCCAACAATAGAAAAATCGATAACCATTTCATGGTTTAGAACTTTCACAGCATTACCTAGTCATGCGATGCATGGCATTATCATGGGTTTTTTTATTGGCAAAAAGTTCTTTTCAAAAACTAAAACTAATCTTTACTTATACTTAGCAGTATTAATTCCTGTAATACTACATGGTTTTTATGATTGGATTTTAATGAGTGAAAATTTGAATAATAATCTAATTTATCTGATTATAGTTTTTGAATTAATTTTAGTAATAATTTTGTATCGCGATATTAGATCAAAACAATTATTAAAAAATAAAGAAAAGGAAAAAAGGTTTTTTTAATATGAAAAATTTTTGGTTAGGAGAAAAGTCAATATCAAAAACGTTTTTTGTAATAGTCATTCCATTAATTATTTATTTGTATGTAGTTACATCAGAAACATTTTATAACAATTTGTCAAAAGTTGGTATTCAAAGCCTAGCAATGGAGATTTTTTTAAAAATCTTTGGTGTAATTTTATCTTTATTTGCAACAGCAATTGTTTGGAGATCAACAGAAAAAAAAATCAAAAATTTTTTAATAAAATTTATTTTAAGGATATTTATTTTAATAGTTTTCTTATATTCAATTTATCAAGCGTTTATAATTTGGATAATGAAACTTAATTAAATCGATTTTGTTATTAATTATTTAATAGCTTAAATTTAATTGAAACCAAGCTTGGGTTCGTGAGTCATCGCCATTACTATCTAGATTTTCAGCAGATCGAATTGGATTTTTATTCAATCGTTCAGCAACAGTAAGATTTGCGCTCAAATTTTTAAAATTATAATCTATTTTCATACCATATCCGTGTAGGCTATAAATATTTTGATTTGTGCCTGATAATGATAAACCAGTTGTTGAATTTGGTGTATTGTGAACATATTGCTGAACTCTTCCATAGTCGTAGAATGCACCAAGTGTAAAATTGTTATTGATGTCCATATAGATTTCATTGTTAATCAATATACCATTATCACCAGAACCTTCAGACGAAGGATATGCTCTCACGCCTTCTGCACCGCCTAGATAAAGTTTTTGAGATGAGTCTAGATTACTCTCAGATATTTGTGAATTGAGTTTGAAAATACCTGTTAATTTATCATTAAAAAACTGAGTATAATTTAAATTTAAATTAAGTTTTACGTGTTCATTTTCAGATTTTTCAAAATTTTTGGTATCTTTAAATGATTGGATAGAATTTGTGTAATCGTTATATCCGAAGTTTGTTGTTATAAATCCACTTAACACTCCTCCAAAAATAAAATTAGTATTCTGTTCAAAATTTGATCCTACAAAAAGATTATAAGTGTTGTATTCACTTGAGAAATCATCTTTTTGTTTGTTATAAAAATGTTTTTTTTCGAGACCAAAATTACCCCTTAGTGTTGTTGTTCTAGATCTTATTAATGGGTGAGTTAGATCAAGTTTTGTTGAAAAAGATCCACCATTAAGATCTTGACCTTTAGTGTCTCCCTCAATAACCATGTATTTAAGAACACTTGAATTCAAACTAACCTTAGTACCACTATTGTTTATTGGTCTTTGATAATTAACACTTAGATATCTTGAACCATTTGTTTTCAGGTATTCTTCATCAGTTTTTAGGATGCTTAAATCAAACCTATCTCCAATACCTGTAGGACTTAAAAAACTATTATTGATTAAAGTTCTTTTATGGCCCGTGGTGTTTGAGCCAAAATTATCATAAGTGATTAATCCACTATACTTTGGTTGATTAATAATTCTAACATAAGTATCTGTTTCACCTGGGTTTTTTCCTGGCCTTAAACTTTGGTTTACCAAAATACCATCAAGATCAGAAGCAATTAAAAGAGCTTCATCAAGTTTTTTTGTATTCAATGCAGATCCAGATTTATTTTTATTTAAAATTATATCTTCAACTATATAGGGGTTTACATTATAGACTATAGTCTCATCTAAAGTTTCAAATTGTACACTTCCAAACTTTGCTTCAATAATTTCAATTACAAGTTCTTTTTCAGTAATATCCTGAGAGGGTAATCGGCCAATACCAACTAAACCTAAATCTTCATATAAAATTGAAATTTCATCTAAAGCTAATTTTAAGTCTGCAAAAGAAATATTTTTATTTAAAAGAGGATTAAAAATTTTATTTAATTGTTCTTCTGTTAATAATGTGTTTCCCTGATAAATAAATTTTTCAACTATAAAGGTGTCAACATCCTCTACATCCTCAATTACTATATCTTCCTCTTTTTCTTCAGGTAATTCAAATTGTTGAGGTTTTTCGATATTTTTTTGATTACGCTCTATTTCGTTTAAAAGCTTTCCAGCATCAGTTTCTGCTAAAACATTATTAAAAATAAAAAAAAAAATGAAAAAATATGAATATTTCATTTTTCAATTAACTTTAATTAAAAAATTTCTTCAGCAAACATTTTTGTAGATGCTTGTTCATATCCATCTAAATCAGCAGGTATTAAAATTGGATTTGTAGTAAAAGTTGGAATTCTCATTTCAACTTTTTTGCTCTTTGATAATAAAGATTTAATTTTATTGAACTGATCAATTTCTTTTTTATCACTACTATTGTTAGTTTGAAGTCCTATGCAACCAAATGATTCACACTTTGCCCACGCTATATCAGTTGTTTCTTTGTCATCAAAAACTAAAGTTAAGCTTTTTTTTAAATTCGCACCTAATGGAACAATAAAAGTTATATTTTCTTTTTTCTCTTTATTTTCATTAACGTAATAAGAATGAGATATGCTAAATCTGTAATTTGAATTTGGTATTTGTAAAGCCTCTGAAATTTCACAAAGTTTTTTTCCATGATCTTCTGCGCATTGCAGCGTCCAATTTTTAATTTGCTGACTAATGACTTTAGGTGACTCACCGTGCTCTGCATTACTGATATTGCAAGTAAACAATACAACTAAGGTTAGAATATACTTGTAATTAAATTTTTTCATTAAACATTAATATTTGTTCTTAAAAAATCTCCTATTTAAAGGAAATATCTACACTTAATTTAATAAGAAATAAACCTATTCTGAACAGATTTCTTTTTAAAACTCAATAAAATGATAATATATGTAGTGCAATCTATCATTTACATTTCTAATAAAATCACTGCAAGATTTATCATTTTTATAAGAAATTTTGTTCATTATTTTTTAATTGCATATTTGTTGACAGGACCAAGTTTTGGTCAAGAAGTTGTAAGCAATACTCTTCCAGTATTGTCTTCAATTCAATCAGGAAATGTAAATATTAATAGTAACAATAACTTTTTAAATATCAATCAGAGTAGTAACAAAGCAATTATTGATTGGAAAACATTTGATGTTGGCAGCGAAAGTACAGTTAACTTTAATCAACCATCAGCCAGTTCCTCAACATTAAATAAAATTTTATCAAGCGATCCTAGTAAAATATTTGGAAAATTAAATGCAACTGGTGAGGTTATTTTTCAAAATTATGGAGGAATTTATTTTGGAAAAAATTCAAGATTAGATGTTGGATCGATCACGGCTACAACTGGGAATATAAGAAATGAAGATTATTTAAACGATAATTATAAATTTGATTTAACCAATTCAACTGGAAATATTGAAAATTTAGGTGAGATAAATGCTTTTGAAAATTATGTTGCTCTACTATCTCCCGAGGTTAGAAACTCAGGCTTAATTGTTGCAGAAAAAACTGCAGTTTTAGGATCCGGAAATGAAGTAACTCTAAATTTTATTAATGGAGGAACTTTACACAGTATTACAACAACCGAAAGTAATGTTGATACTTTGGTGGAAAACAAATCAGCAGTAGAGGTACCAGGTGGCTTAATTATTATTTCTATAAAAGCTAAAAGTTCATTAGTTTCATCTATAATCAATCAAGAAGGCAGCTTAAATACCGAACAAGCTGATCAGGTTGTTAAGAAAGATGGGAGAATTTTTTTACAAGCATCAACTATAAATTTATCCAACAATAGTGAAATGATTGCATCTGGAAATGATGCAGGAGGTCTAATTAATTTATCTGCCAAAGATATTAATATTAATGAAAATTCTGTTATTGATGTTTCTGGAGAAATTGCGGGAGAAATAGAATTAAATTCAACAAAAGGTAATTTAAATTTAATCAATTCTACACTTAAAGCTTCTTCAAACGATAGTGATGGAGGAAAAATTAGTATTGCCTCTACTGAAAATATAATTATTGAAAATTCGAATATTGAAGCAAGAGGACTAATTAATGGAGGACAAATTTTAATAGGAAATGACTATTTAGAAAAAACAATACCAATTGCCAAATCCACTATTTTAGATATCAATACAACTTTAGATGTGAGTAGCTACGATACCTCAGGTATTGGAGGTTTGATTGAAACATCTGGTCTAAAACTGATCACAAATGCATCAATCCAAGCTGGTGAGGGAGGCTCTTGGATAATAGATCCATTTGACATTACTATTGATGAGACGATTGCTGGATACATTAATACCGCTCTAACAGCTGGTACCTCTGTTACTCTTACAACTGCTACAGAGACAAACGATATTAATAATGATCCTGTTAACACTATTACTGGTTCCTCTGGTGAGGGAGACATTATTCTTAATTCAGCAATCACTTCTTCTGGAAATGGTTCATTAACTTTGATTGCTGCAGATGATATTTTTATTAATGCAGCGATTTCGTTATCAGGGACAAATAACCAAGTTACACTAACTGCTGCAGACATTGTTTATCTTGGAGCTAGCATCACCACAACTGGCAATCAAACAATCAACGCTAATGTTGATATTCAAGGATCATCAACTTTAAACAGTGGTTCAGCTAACATCACCATTAATGGAAATGTAACAGCAAGTAATGGCATATTAGCTTTTTTAGGAGATGGAGATTATCTCTACAACGGAACAAGTTATACAGTTGATGGCACTGAACCTATTGGAATTTTATATGATGCTGCATCAGACACTTACAAATGGCAAGCAACGGTTACTACTGCAGAGGCTTTAATTGTCGCTGGCGGTGGCGGTGGTGGTATGGACATCGGTGGCGGTGGTGGCGGTGGAGGTGTTATTGCTCAAGACATAACTCTTACCCCTGGATGGATTGATGTTAAAGTTGGTGATGGTGGTGCAGGTGCTCCAACTGGAGGAACTGGATCAGGCACCCAAGGTAGAACAGGTCATCAATGGACAATTAATGCTAAACAAGGTGAAAACTCTTCAATCGTTACTGCTAACGGAACACTTACTGCAATTGGTGGAGGTTACGGTGGAACAGGACCATGGAACCATACCTTACAAGGTCAAGCAGGTTCCGGAGGATCTGGTGGTGGAGCTTCAGGATATAACGCTGGAACAAGTGGCAGAAATGGTTCAGGAACTGCAGGTCAAGGTAATGCTGGTGCAAGTGGATATAATCATCATGTTGGAGGCGGTGGTGGTGGAGCAGGCGGTGCTGGTTCTACTGGAAGAAGTAATTATGCATCAAAAGGTGGAGATGGAATTGAAAATTGTATTTTAGGAACTTGTTACTACTGGGCAGGTGGTGGTGGAGCAGCAGGACATAGTTATTTTGGAGGTCACGGTGGTAGAGGCGGTGGCGGCGGTGGCGGTAGCTACAATAGTGGTGGAACAGTTATTGCCGGAGCTGATGGACTAAACACTGGAACAATTGGTGGAGTTGGAAGAAATAAACCAGGTGGAGATGGTGGAGTTAATACTGGAGGTGGTGGTGGAGGCAGTACCCACTATAATGCAACTAACAAAGGTGGAGATGGTGGATCAGGAATTGTAGTTGTTAAATATCAAGAAGCATTAACTTTAATTGGTGCATCAATAAATGTTACAGGTAATATTACAGATGCATCTTTAACTGTAACTAATACTGCCAATAGTGAAATAGCGGGTGTAGTAAGTGGATCTACAGGTTTAACTAAATCTGGATCTGGGGTTTTAACTATGTCAGGTGATAGTACTTACACTGGTGCTACAACTATTTCTGCAGGAACTTTACAAACAACAGGCACACTTGGTAACACTGACATTTCAATTAGTTCAGGCGCTACATATGATGTAGATGCAACAGACACAATTGGTTCAATAGGTGGTGCTGGTGCTATAAATATAGCAACATCTCAAACTCTTACAACTTCTACCTTATCAAACACCACTGTTTCAGGAGTAATTTCTGGAGCAGGTACACTTGAAAAAGCTGGGACGGGAACATTAACTCTTTCAGGATCAAATGATTATACTGGTGGAACTAGTTTTGCTGGAGGGACAGTTTCTTTAGGTTCTGCAAATGCAATTAGTACATCTGGAACTTTGTCTTTTAGTGGTGGTGCGATGCAATCAACCTCTTCAAATACAACGGATTATTCATCAAGATTTAATACAGGCTCTAGTCAGGCATTTAAAATTGACACCAATGGACAAGATATAACTTGGGTATCAAACTTAGAAAATACAAATAGTTCAATTACAAAAACTGGTACTGGAACTCTTACGGTCTCAGGGAATGTAGGTGTTACTGGAGATGATAGCTTTGTATCACCAAATATTAATATTTCAGCTGGAACATTTGTATCGTCTGGAACCATACACTCTATTGGAACTTTAACTGGCGGGGCAAGTACAACTTTAACTTTATCTAGCTCTCCAAGTATCACTACACTTGCTTTAAGTGATGGAGTAACAATGACTATACCTGTGCTTACAGTAAGTGGCACCAGTAGCATTGGCGGAACAATAACAACTCAAGGAATTATAACATTAACAGGTGCATCAACTTTAGCTGGCAACACTACCTTAACTTCAAATGATAATGATGTAACTTTTGGTTCAACAATTAATGGAGAATATACTTTAACAGTTGCAGCAGGGACAGGCTCAGCTTCTTTTGGTGGAACCATTGGTGATTCAGCTGCAATTAAAAAACTATCTGTTGTTGCATCAGGAGGCATTACTTTAACTGGAAGTATTTCAACCGTCATGGGATTGAATGATGGATTATATTTTCAAAAATTTGATGGCCATTATGGAAATAATGTTCAAAACTTATCTAATAGAACTGAGCAAGTAATTAGAGCTTCAGAAGTTGCAGGAGCTCCTGGAAATCAAAAAGGAATTGTAGCTACCACTGTTGCGATTTGTACAAGTGGTAATTGTGATGAGACTTATACCTACAGAGTTATAGGTTATTTTAAACCTCAACAAACTGGATCTCATTATTTTGAATCGTATGCTGATGATCCAACTCATTTGTACATAGGTACATCAGGCCAATCTATTGACGAATTTGTGACTCAAGTAGAAAGTACTTCTTCTTACAATAAAACTGGTAGAGTTTTAAGTTTAACAGGATGTTGTAGTTGGGTGAATGGTACAGTGACTTTAACTGCTGGGAATCTATACCCTATGTATCATGTTTTTTCAGAAAATGGTGGTGGTGATTATTCTTACTTGAGATGGAAAAACCCAGATAATGCGTATGTATCTTTAACAAATAGCAACAGAGCATCTGATGGTACAGGATATTATTTTACAAGCGGAGCAGCAGGTGGTGGTGGAGGTGGTGTTGATACCGGAGTTTATTTAACAGGAAATGTTAATATTGCAGCCGACACAACCATAACAAGCGCTAATGCAACAATAAATGTTACTGGAAATATTTCCTCATCGTCAGGAAAAGATTTAATTGTCGATTCTTCAACGTTTGATGCAGATAACATCTCTAATTTAGATGTCTTAACTATCAAATCCTCTACAGCCACTGTTGGGACTTTAGATACAATTAATACAGCCACCATAGAATCTGCCTCATACACAGGTAACGCTATTTCAAGTGTTGATGCATTGGAAATTCAATCTACCACTTTAAGTGTAACTGGAAATATTGAAACAGATACATCTTTAACTTTTAATTCATCTTCTAATTTATCTATTGCAAACGTTATAACTGGAACTGGACAATTGATAAAATCGAATACTAATCAATTAACTTTAACGGGTACAAATGATTTTACTGGTGGTGTTAATCTTTCAGCTGGAACATTAGCATTAAATTCTGCTGCTGCAATTGGTTCGTCTGGAACAGTTGTGCTTAGTGGAGGAACATTAAAATATTCAAGTTCAAATACAACGGATTACTCTTCAAGATTTAGTACAGCCAATGATCAAAAATATAATATTGATACAAATTCTCAATCTATAACTTTTGCAAGTGATTTAACTAGTTCAGGAGGTATATTAACTAAAACAGGAAATGGTACGTTAACCTTATCGGGTACGAACACGTATACAGGTGGCACTAATTTTTCTGGTGGATCTATTCTTTTAAATTCTGCAGGAGCTATTGGTTCTACTGGAACATTATTGTTTAATGGAGGTACTTTAGTTTATTCAGCAAATAATACTACCGACTATAGTTCTAGATTTAGTACTGCAGCAAGTCAAAATTTTAATATCAACACATCTGGTCAAGACATTAGTTATTCAACTAGACTAGCTAGCAGTAGTGGTACTTTAACAAAATCTGGAACTGGCAGTTTAACTTTAGCTGGAGCAAATACTTATAACGGACTAACTACAATAAGTGCTGGTACACTGGTATCTAATGGAACAATTAATGGTGACTTATCAATAAGTTCAGGTGCAACGTTTGACTTAAACCAAACTGATACAATTGGGTCATTAACTGGAAGTGGTACTATAGATATAGCTAGTGCAAAAGTATTAACATTATCAAGTTCAAGCAACTCAACTTTTTCAGGAACTATCTCTGGTGATGGTCAATTAAAGAAATCAGGATCAGGAACACTTATATTATCAGGAACGAATACTTACACAGGTGGAACTAATTTCAATGGTGGAACTCTTCAACTGAGTTCATCCGGAGCACTGGGGTCGTCTGGGGATTTAACATTTAGTGGAGGAATTTTAAAATACACAAGCAGTAACAATAATGACTACTCATCTAGATTAGATAGCTCATCATCACAAAATTTTAAAATTGATACAAATTCTCAAAATGTTACGTGGGCTAGTAATTTTGTAAATGATAATAGTACTTTTGTAAAATCTGGTTCAGGAACTTTAACATTAAGTGGTGATTTTGGTCTAACCGATGAGAGTTTTACCGCAACCAATGTTACAATTTCAGGAGGAACGCTATCTTTACCAAATACAGTTAATTCAATAGGCAGTATCAATTTACAAGGAGGTGGAATAAATTGTCCAAGCTGTCCATCATTGGGTGATTTTGTTGCAACTGCTGGATCGACTTTAACATTTAATGCGGCTGTCTTTGACTCTTTAACTTTAGCATCTGGGGTGACAGTAAATGCTTCTTCAATCACTGTAAATAATACTAGTAGTTTAGGTGGTGATATTACAACAACAGGACCTATGAGTTTTGGTGGGGCAGTAACTTTGGTTGCAAATACAAATTTAATTTCCACAAATAATTCAATTACATTTAATTCAACAATTAATGGATCTAAAGAACTATCAGTCAATGCAGGAACAAGTACAGCAGCATTTAATGGAGCAGTGGGAGGAACAACAAAATTATCTAAATTAACTGTTAATGCCACTGGTGGTATTACAATCAATAATGTTAGCATTAAGGGTCTTAGTGATGGATTATATTTTCAAAAATTTGATGGAGTGTATGGTAACAATACACTAAACTTATCTAACAGAACTGAACAAGTAATTAGATCTACAGAGGTCTCAGGGGCACCAGGTAATGTTAAAGGTATCGTTGCAGATCACATTGCTATTTGTACCAGTGGGAATTGTGATGAGACATATACTTATAAAATAACAGGATATTTTATCCCTCAACAAACTGGTACACATAACTTTCATCTTCTAGGAGATGATGCAAATCATTTATATTTAGGTACCGCAGGTCAATCATTAACTGAATATGAAACATATGTTGAAAGCATTTCTTCAGTCAATAAAACAGGTTATGTAGTTGGCTTAACAGGCTGCTGTAGTTGGAGAAGTGGTAATGTAAATTTAACAGCTGGTGAACAATATCCTATTTATACAGTGTTTAGTGAAAATGGGGGCGGTGACTATTTATATATGAGATGGAAAAACCCAGATGGAGCCTGGGTAGCACTTCAAAATAGTGACAGAACTTCAAATGGAAGTGGATATTTTCTTACTGAAAGAGATGCCTCAGGATCAGGATCTTCAAATGCTGGTATTTATCTAACTGGAGATGTGACCGTTGCATCTAATACAACTTTTGATGCTACAAAAGGTGCTGTAAATATTACAGGTGACATATCCGGAAGTACATCAACTGATTTTACAATAAATTCTAAATCTGTTGATCTAGATAGCATTACCGAGTTTGCTGCTCTTAATATTGAAGTAACAAATGATAGTAAAGTAGATGGAGTTATTTCAGGAACCAATGTTGCATTTCAAAAAAAAGGAGATGGTAAATTAACCCTTACAAAAGAAAATACTTTTATAGGAAGCACCAATATTATTGGAGGAACAATTCTATTAGATAATGGTGCAATTGTGGGAGATGATGGTGAGCCAACAGGAGTTATAAATTATGGTTCTTTAGGTAACGTTTCTAACCCATTAACAATTGGATCTGGTACTTTAACAATTAAAGACCGTGATATGACCTTTTATGGTCTAACGATGGGTGCAAATAGTGTAATAAATACTTCTAGCTCATCGAGTATTACACTTCCATCAAATAATCTTGCTGGAGATTTAACTTCTTATACATTAGGTGGATCAATAACAACCAGTGGAACCCAAACTTTTTCAGGCGCCATATCTTTAGCTGGAGATTTATCACTTACTTCTGGTAATCAAGCTATCAATTTTACACAAGATGCAGCACTTACTGGAAATAATAATGATTTAACAATTAATTCTGGTTCGGGCACGACAACATTCATTAATCCTATGAGCGGATTAGGCACATTCAGTAGTACTGGTACCACAATAATTAATTCAAATGAAATATCATCAGCAGGTACTCAAACATATGGAGCTTTAACATTTGGTGGTGATTTAAAATTAGTTACTACAAATAATAACATTAATTTTAATTCTACAATAACAGGGACAGGTCAATTAGAAGCAAGTGTTGGAACAGGAACTGTTTATTTTAAAGACAAAGTAGGAAGTAATAATATTGACACAACATTATCAAGTTTAACAGTTACTGGAAAATCATATGTTGCAGCTGATGTGTTTACTGTAAACAACCAAATTTATTCATCAGACATGAATGTTAATGGCTCAATAAATTTAACTAGTCTAAGTGGAGATATAACTTTAAATGGAGATATAACTGCTGTTGGAAGTGCAATTATGGCACTTCTTGGTGAAGGAAATTTTCTACTTAATGGAGTTAGTTATGATTTAACTTCAGATAGCGCTGCGGGAACTTTAGCAGGTTTAAGCTACGACAATTCATCTGAAAAATATACATGGACTGCTGCATCAACCTCAGCTGAAACATTAATAGTTGCTGGTGGCGGTGGCGGTGGTATGGACATCGGTGGCGGCGGTGGAGGTGGAGGTGTTATCGCTCAAAATGTTGTTTTAGTTAAAGGTACAAATTATTTAATTTCTGTTGGTGATGGTGGTGCAGGTGCTCCATCCGGAGGAACTGGATCAGGCACCCAAGGTAGAAATGGTCATCAATGGACCATAAATGCAAAACAAGGTGAAAACTCAACGTTTGAAACTGCAAACGGAACACTAACAGCAATCGGTGGTGGTTATGGTGGAACTGGACCATGGAACCATACTTTACAAGGTCAAGCTGGTTCTGGAGGATCTGGTGGTGGAGCTTCAGGTTATAATGCTGGAACAAGTGGACGAAGTGGTTCGGCAACTGCTGGTCAAGGTAATGCTGGTGCAAGTGGTAATAATCATCATGTTGGCGGCGGTGGCGGTGGTGCAGGTGGCGCTGGTTCAACTGGAAGAAGTCATTATGCATCCAAAGGTGGAGATGGAATTGAGAATTGTATTTTAGGAACTTGTTACTACTGGGCAGGTGGTGGTGGAGCAGCAGGACATAGTTATTTTGGAGGTCACGGCGGTAAAGGCGGTGGCGGTGGCGGTGGAAGTTACAACAGCGGTGGCACAGTTATTGCTGGAGGTAATGGATTAAACACAGGAACAGTTGGTGGAGTTGGAAGAAATAAACCAGGTGGAAATGGTGGAGTTAATACTGGAGGTGGTGGTGGAGGAAGTACTCACTACAACGCAACTAACAAAGGTGGCGATGGTGGATCAGGAATTGTGGTTGTTAAATATTCAACAGCAAATAGTCTTAACTTAACAGCTTCAAATGGAACAGTTACTTTAGATACTGATTTAAAATTATCTAATTTAGACACTTTTAAAGTAACAGAAAATACCACAAGAGACTTTAATTTTAACTCATTAACTTTAGTTAATAGTCCTTTTGATTTGGTAAACCAAAAATTAACTACAAAAACTTTATCAATTGATAGTGGAAGTTCAATTACAAATAGTAGTGGATTTTCTATGGTAGAGGTTACAGGTACAAGTTCAATTGGAGGCACAATTACAACAAGTGGCAAAGTATTTAATAAAGCGGATGTTGCAGTTAAAACAAAAGCAGAAGCACTAGTTGATGATCCAGCAGACGCGGTTTATGCAGAAAGTGAGTGGGGCCAATATTACGGTGATAAAATTACACTTACTTCAAATGCATCCTTAATCTCATATAGAGATGTAGCTGATGAAATTGATGAATTTGGAGCAGCTATTCATTTAAATGGTGTTGAAGGAAATTATAAATTTACAGTTGATGCAAATAATGGATGGATTGTATCTAATAATAAAATTGGTGATGCACCAATAGTGGATACAGACTCTAGAGTAATAGCTCTTAACTCTGGAAGAACAGCTTATTATAGTAATTACGACTATACTGAAAAATTAAATAATTCTGTAAAAAATGTTAAAGAAGTTGATTTTAAAGCAAATGAAATTTATTTAAGAGCTGATGTAATTACTGATTACAATCAAACATACACTGGTCACGTTAACATAGGTAATAATGGAACCAACGGTCTGGAGAGAAATTTAACTTCCGTTGACCCAACAATTGCATTTTATGGTAAGCCCGTTTTATATGAAACAGAAGTTAATGGTCAAACTGTAAGACTTACATCAAATGAGGTTTATACTTTTGATGATGAAAGTTTAACCCCAACCCACACTTTGAATTTAACAGCAAAAGGTCATTGCTACGTAGGATCTTCTATTACCTGTGGAGTTCCCGGTAATATAAGAAAAGGATTAGATGCAGAGGGTGAAAATACTGCATTTTATAATTCTTTAAGTCCACTTAAGGAAGTAACGACCGATAATATAGCAATGTTATTTCCTGATACAGGATATTTTGCAGGCATAAATGTTAATCCAATTATTATTCCAAAAGGAACTGTTGATGGCTCAACAACTTCATCAGAAAACATTCCTTGGAAAGGAGCAATAAGTTACTCAAGATTTAAAGCTCCAATCGAACCAAAATTTAATCCAAATATAAAACCGAGTAAAGGACCACCAGAAGCTGGAAGTTTATTTGGTAATATGTTTGTATTAAACAATCCTGGTAATAACGCTTATAATGCGCCAGCTGGAAATTTTGGAGGAGAGGTAATAGTTGGAAACGTAGTGGCCAACTTTGGTTCAAGTTCATTTGATGCGCCATCAATTGACTTTGGAGGAGGAGCATTTGGAGGAGCCTTTAATTCTCCAGTAGACAACAATTTCAAACCACAAAATAATAACTTTAACAACAATAGTACCCAATTACCAAAAGATTTCGGTCCTCAAGACTTTGGCCCACAAGACTTTGGATCAAAAGATTTCGGTCCTCAAGATTTCGGTCGTCAAGACTTTGGCCCACAAGATTTTGGCCCACAAGACTTTGGATCAAAAGATTTCGGTCCTCAAGACTTTGGCCCACAAGACTTTGGATCAAAAGATTTCGGTCCTCAAGATTTCGGATCTGAAGACTTTGGTCCACAAGACTTTGGATCAAAAGATTTCGGTCCTCAAGATTTCGGATCTGAAGACTTTGGTCCACAAGAGTTTAGAACTCAAAAAGATTTTGGGCCTCAAGAAAATAATCCTGAAGGAGAATTTATTCCAAGAGATAAATCTGGAAAGCCGATGACACTTGAAGAACTTCAAGAACTTGGCATTGATAAGCCAAAACCCTCTAATCTTGATGGAAAAGATGATTTTAGAGATGAAGCTAGTAAGGAAGAGTTTAAAGAAAATCAAAATGATATATTAGAGGAAAATCAAAATGATATATTAGAGGAAAATCAGGAAAATTCATTGGAAACTAATGAAGATTCTATAGATAGTTTTGATCAAGATGATGAGGAAGATGAAAGTATAGAAGAAGAAAATAATACAGAGTCATAATTAAAATGAATTTAGCAATCAGTAGCTATCCAAATCAATTTTTATTCAAATTTGATCTTTCTAAAGCAGTAATAATTTCAATAATAATTCATTTATTATTATTTTTTGGAGATCAATTGTTAAAACGTGAAATGCCAAAACCAACCCAGGATAATTTTAAATTTGAAGCGATTTTACTTGAACAAAAAGTAGATCAATTAAAACCCTCACCCGCCACCTCAGAAGCAAAATCAGAAATAGTTAATAAAAATATTAGTCCACCCATTACTGATACTTCAGTTCCAAAACAAGACAGCGTTCCTGTTGAAACTATAAAAGAAAAAATTACACAAAATGACTCAGATCAAAAGAGCGATAAAAAACCAGTACCCGATGTATCTACTGAAAAACAGGTAACTCCCAAAAAAGATGAGACATCAGTAAAAAAAGAATCTGTTGCACAGCCCAAAAAACAACCACCAAAAAAAGGAGAAGATGATGCTAGAAATAAAGGTATTAAAGCTTTGAACATGTATAGTATGTTGTTTGCTCAGCATGTTGGGAAACATAAAGTGTACCCAAAAATTGCTCAAAAAAGAGGATGGCAAGGACAAATAATACTTCAAGTGCAATTAACTGGGGAAGGAAAATTGCTAGGCGCTAAGATTAGAAGATCAAGTGGCTTTAAAGCATTAGATGAAGAAGGATTGATGATGTTAAAAAGAGCAGAGCCATTACCTGTTCCACCAAAAATATTAGCCAATAAAACTTTCACGATGTTAATACCAATTCAATTTGCATTATATTGATGCAAATAAGCTTAAATATAATAAGATAAATATAAGGAGATTAAGTATGTGGGATATAATTGAAGCAGCAGGTTGGCCAATATGGTTATTAATTTATACATCAATTTTTGCTGTAGCAATAGTTATAGAGAGGTTTTGGTCTCTAAGAACATCAAAAGTTATTCCAACAGATTTATTTGAAAATTTAAAAAAAAGAATTTTGAATAATGGACCAAGAGATTTTAAGCCAAAAGAATTAGAGGATATAAAAAAAAATTCAGCATCAGGTATTGTGCTTTCAACCGCTATCGCAAATTATAAACTTCAAACTGAAGATTTAAGATTGTCAATAGAGCAAGCTGGAAAAATTGCAGCCAACCAAATGAGCAAGTACCTAGCTTTACTTGGAACAGTAGGAACAGTAGCTCCTTTACTTGGTTTATTTGGCACAATTGTTGGTATGGTAGAGTTATTTGAATCTTTTACAAGCTCCGGTGCAAGTGTAGAGACTTTTGCCAGAGGAATATCTATTGCTTTATACAATACAGCTGGTGGAATTGTAGTGGCTGTACCAGCAATGATTTTTTATAGATATTTTAAATCAAATATCTCCAATAAAATTTTATTAATGGAAAATCAAGCAAGTGAAATTTTAAACATAATTAAGAAATAATATGAATTTTAATAGAAGCGAAGATAGAGATGAAGATTTAGAAATAAATTTTATTCCACTTATTGATGTATTGTTAGTAATTATAATTTTTTTAGTTGTAAGCACAACTTTTTCAAAGATTCACGAATTAGAAATCAAACTACCTGTTGCACAAGCAAACCCACTTGATAAAAAAGATGAACCCATAAATGTTGTTGTAGACAGTGAGGGAAAATACTTAATAAATGACAAACCTTTGAAATCAAATAATGTTGCAGAAATTGCTTCAAAATTAAAGGAATTATCTAATAAAAATAATAAGATGCCGGTAATAATTTATGCTGACGCAAAAGCAACCCATCAATCTGTTATAAATGTAATGGAAGGCTCAAGACAAGCTGGGCTTACTAGAATTACCTTTTCAACAATAGTTGAACAAAAGTAATTATTTCAACATTCTAAAAGTATTGATAAAATCAGGTCTTAAAACATAGGCTGATTTATCTAAATATTTAATTTTAGTTAAAGCCTTTAGTCCATATATAACTTTACCAACTGGTGTATATTCTCCCTCATAAAGAGGCTCATTTTCAAGTATGATAAAAAACTGACTATCTTCAGTGTCATATTGTTTATTTCTTGCAAGCCCAACACTACCTTTGTCGTAGCCAAAAGGATTGTCTATTTCAGATTTAATAGTTCCAAGACCAGATTTACCACTGCCAATTTTTACATAATCTAGATTATCTTTTCTACCAAACTCTAAATCACCTGCTTGAACCAATTTATCTTTAACCACTCGATGAAATGCAACATTGTCATATGCTTTTGTGT
>Ga0209653_1001642_pt1 | contig 17626 bp, 18 predicted proteins | sample SaaInl6LU_22_DNA_FD_184644 | JGI IMG/M metagenome (GOLD analysis project Ga0209653, IMG submission 184644) | Marine microbial communities from expanding oxygen minimum zones in the Saanich Inlet - ESP_116LU_22_DNA (SPAdes) (version 2) | ecosystem: Environmental > Aquatic > Marine > Intertidal...
CATTTGTGTCTATATTTGTAACAAAAGTGTTTGATGTCTCCTTCAAGTAATTGGAAATATTGGCATCGTTTGTATCTATATTTGTAACAAAAGTGTTTGAAGTCTCCTTCATGTAATTGGAAATATTGGCATCATTTGTATCTATATTTGTAACAAAAGTGTTTGAAGTCTCCTTCAAGTAATTGGAAATATTGGCATCATTTGTGTCTATATTTGTTACAAAAGTGTTTGAAGTCTCCTTCAAGTAATTGGAAATGTTGGCATCATTTGTATCTATATTTGTAACAAAAGTGTTTGATGTCTCCTTCAAGTAATTAGACATATTGGCATCATTTGTATCTATATTTGTTACAAAAGTGTTTGATGTCTCCTTCAAGTAATTAGACATATTGGCATCGTTTGTATCTATATTTGTAACAAAAGTGTTTGATGTCTCCTTCAAGTAATTAGACATATTGGCATCATTTGTATCTATATTTATTACAAAAGTGTTTGAAGTTGTCTGCAAGTAATTGGAAATATTGATATCATTTGTATCTATATTTGTAACAAAAGTGTTTGAAGTTGTCTGCAAGTAATTGGAAATATTGATATCATTTGTATCTATATTTGTTACAAAAGTGTTTGATGTCTCCTTCAAGTAATTCGAAATATTGATATCATTTGAATATAATTTTTTAGTAATGTTATTAGAAGTATGTTGTACAAAATTTGAAATATTCAATTCTTTGTAAGAAGTATATGTCAAAGAATCTAGATACTTTTTATTGATATAGTTAGAGTGTCCTAGACCTAAATTTATAGAATATCTGATTATATCATTTGATGTTATTGTAATTTCATCTTCAATATAAGTTTCAATTTCTGAACGTAATATATTAGACGTTATCCGTATGTAATTTGAAATACCAATATTAGAACCATCTATTACTTCTCCAACTCTTTCTGATGTAAAATATAAATTTGAACCTTCTGGTAAAAATGATGTTGTACTATCAGTTATATTAACATCTGTCAATAAACTTCCATTTCCTATAAATGCGGTTGCTTTTATGTTGCCAGAAACCTCTAATCTTTCTTGTGGTGAATCAATTCCAATTCCCACATTATTGGTATTCGCGATACAAAAAATCATATCTCCATTATTTGAAGCTTCTAAAATGTTGTGTGATGGAGATTCATGTGATATAATCAGCGAAGGACCATCTGCATCTTTGCTTATTATATATAGATTCTCAGTTTCATATGTTGTTGTATTGATTGTTGTAGAATCACCTTCTATAAATAGATTTGTTGCATATAATGCACCTTCTATATGTAAGTCATTATTATAGACATCATTTACAATATATTTATTTGATGTTCCTTCTACAATCGCATCGGCTGTTGTAATATTTATTTTGTTAGAAAGTTCGTCAATTTGAGTCTGTACCTTACTTCTAGTATCTTTGAGATATTCCAATTCAGTAACACTTACAGTACTTGAAGTTATACGACCACTTATATTTGTTGTTACAACACTTCTACTTGAAAGAAGTGAATTTACAACAGTTGATGCAGCACCAGTTATATTTAACTGTTTTGTATCAACATATTCTATAAGATTATTCGATATATTATACACATAATTTGATACATTAGTATCGTGTGAAATTGACAAATTTATAATATCATTTGATGAATCATGTATTTCATTTATTAATGAATTTGAAGTTTCTGATATGTAATTTGACATATTAACATTGTTGTCAATCGCATCCAATAAGAAATTAGACATATTAGAGTCATTTGTAAATATATAATCTTGAATTTTATTTGATGTCTCAATTAATTCATGAATAATATTGTTTGAAGTATCCAAAATATAATTAGAAATGTTTTCGTTCGAAGAATCAATAAGAATACCTGTCCTTTCATTTGTAAAATACAAATTAGAACCTTCTTTGACATATGAAGTGCTTTTCGCTACGATTTCCGTTATAAAATTACTTATATTAAATGTATCATCTGGTAAATTTTCAAAATTTTTTATAACAATTGAATCAACTGTCAATATACCTTCTACTTTCATATCTCCAACATATGAACCTTCGTTTATAAATCTATTACTTGTACCATCTTGTATTTGGTCGAGTGTAGATTCAAATAAATTATTATAAAATCGGTCATTTGTGAAATATAAGTTACTACCTTCAATCAATTCTGAAGTAGTTCTATCTAACAAATTAACATTTGATAAACCACTGCCATCACCATTTATGTTATCAGCAAATAAGGATTCTGAAAGATATAAATTTTTCCATTGATTATCCAAAGAACCGATATCATAATTACTATTTATGGTAGGACACAAATTACCATTAATAATTGTATTAACATCTAGATTGATGTTTTCTCTGTTGAATTTCGCTATTTTATGGGACAATTCGTTGTTTTTAATACCAATGTAAGCCTCTTGATTATTAATAGATGTATTCATTACATTAACACCGAATAGTGCTGCATTATTTAAACTATTATAAACATTATCATATGAATTGCCATTATCAACAGGTGTATTGCAATTATTTGCAATAATAAGAATGTAAGAATCCTCAAGTGTAGATGAGAAATTTGCAACCGATGCAAGATTTGATGCTTTCACACCAAATGGTATATATTTTTCAGAAGACATTGAAGTCCGTGACTCTAATACAGATATCTATTTTTTTTCAGGACTTTTCCATATGGTCTTCAAAAGTATATAAAAATATAGTGGAATAATACATTCACATAGAAGTTGTAATACATTTGAAATGACCATTAGTGAAGTTGTTTCTGAGTTTGTAGAAAAAGTGGGAGATAAAGATGATTATACTCTTGATGAACTCAAAAAGATTTTGACAGAAGCATATAAGAATAAAACCAAGAAAAAGAAGTCATCTGGTGTTAAAAAAGAGCCGAGTGCATATAATATTTTTGTAAAAGAAGAGATTGCCAAAATCAAAAAAGAAAATCCTGACAAAAAACTTGATAATAAAGAGCTTATGAGTATGGCTGCTTCACGATGGAAAGACCATAAAGATAAAATGATTAAGGCTCCTTAAAATTTATATCAATGCCGAAATAATAATATGATATACAATTATTTTTGTTCTATAATTTTTATAAGATGTTGAATTACTTTTGGAAATGATTTGATTTTATCATTTTGTTTTTCACACGAAGTCTCCTCGCAAAATTTGTCATATGCTGTATATATAGTACTCAGCATTTTGGCATATGAATTAAAATGCTTCATTTCTTGATCTAATCCTTGGGATTCAACATAACCTGTTAGATTATTATTATCAATATCTTCTATATTGACATTATCATACCGTATAATATTGTAATAAATAATCTTTTTTGCATTGTCTTCAGCAATATATTTTTTGGTTTCTATTTCGATAAGCTCTGGTGTATAATGAATGATTTCATTCGTTTCCATAAAGTCAATTAAGTCCTTCTTTTTCATAGCCATTATGTCTGAAGGAACTTGTTTTGCCTGTTTGATAAAATATAAAGATATATCTTGTAATAAACTGTTCCTAGATAAATTATGCAAATCAATATGTTTGGAAGAAATATCAGCCGATTCATTTATAAGAGAATAAGAATTACATAAATTTATCAACTCTTCCTTTTTCATTTTATCTGCATTTTTGATTTTTTCATTGTTAGATTTATTAAAAGCTTTGATAATTGCAAGCAATTCAATTCTTGAATAATTGTTATCCATCGTTGCAATCATTTTATATTACATATTTTCATTTTTTTCTTTTGTCTGTAATAGATATGACGTCTCAAGATCCATTCGTATTTATACTAGATCTTGATGGAACGATTATTGGAGATTGTGCATATCAAGTTATCATACACAATATTGAAGATATTGCAAAACAAAATAAATTAAAAACCTATTCTAAAGATATGCTATCAAAATGCTACAGTCAATCGTCAAAATTGATAAGACCGTATTTCAAACATTTTATAAATATAATGAAAACACAATTTAATAATTGTCAATTTTACATTTATACTGCGTCTGAAAAATCGTGGGCTAATAAAGAAATTGCAATGATTGAAAAATCACATGGATTCAAATTTAATAGACCTCTTTTTACAAGAGAAGATTGCATAATTGATAGTTACGGAATGTACAAAAAATCTGTTAAAAAAATATTACCTCGTATCATAAAAGCAAACAAAAATGTAAATATCAAAAATGATAAAATATTGGTCATTGATAATAATAATGTCTTCATTGATTTTAACAACAATATGATAATATGTCCTACTTACAACTATACACAGTTCTGTGATATATGGGATAAAGTTGATAAAAATGATGCAAATAATCCTTCAATTTCTCGTTTAGTTTCTAATTTGGTTTTAACAAACAAAGCTTGTAAATACAGCAATTGCAAAGAAACTGATACAAAAAAATTGGAATTAAAACATAAATGGATGTATAAAAAATATAAAAAATTAAATAAAATGAATAAATCTTTTGAAAAAGATGTTTTTTGGAAACGCCTTTCCAATGCTATTATTGATAAAGATGTAAAATCTATTGATAAAACCACGATTGATGTATTACGTAGATTATCATGTAAAGATAAAATTGTCTGAACAAAGTGATACATTTTCAACCATATCACCATTTTTGCGTATATATGCTACTGTTTGAAGACACGTATCCGCTAGGTCATCCTTCTTTTTATGTGACTTAAAGAAATTTTGAAGTTTCTCATTGTTGCGAATATAGTATGAGCATATTTCAATGCCATCTGATTTATTATATTTATACTTTTCACGACGAGTCAATTTCTCTGTTATTTGTTTAGAAGACGGTTCAAACGTATGATGTTGCAATTTTAATGATGGATTTACTAAAAGAACCTCGGCTACCTTGGAATCCCAGTGTCTTAATAAATCAAAATAAGAAAATATTAAATATTGAATCGTTTTCATAATACCATTCAGATTTGATGGTTGATTTTCTATCATTACCTTGTCAATTGATTCTATACCAATCGTTTGTAATTTTCCCACAATATTATCAAGCTCGTGAAAAAGAATATTAGCAATATTATTGACTCCTTTCACCTGCTTTTTTGTTTCTACAAGTGTAATAACTTCCCAATCTATAATGCTTATTTCATTGTTATCATGCTTCAATACACACATCGCAAGATTTTTTACACCTATATCAAAACTTAAATAAATCATTTGTTATTAATAATATTATAGTATTCTTACGTTTATGTAATATTAAAAGTACATATCATATACTTTCATACAAAATTATAACTTATCATGGAAATCTCAAAAATAAAGTTGATATGTACTTTTTTTGCACATATTTTTAAATATTAATCAAATATAGAATGAAGAAAAAATCAAAAACTCTTCCAAAACGTACTGTAAAACGTTCAAATAACAAGAACAGAAAAATTAAAGGAGGAATTGGAATTGATAAAGAGCAGGTCAAATACTTAATAGAACCAATTATAAGCCAATTGTTTCAAGATATCAAACAGTTTGTACAACAGTACAATCGTCAATATGTTAATGAAAATTATGACGAATATTACGATTTTATTACTTTTTTCAACAGGGTCATTTATAATTCAGAAAATACAATGAATGTAATTTGGACAAGTGTTTCTCCTGTTGTTGAAACAACCATTTTGGAAAAAAAAAGAGAATTTATCCAAGACCAAAATGATTTTTTTAATAGAAATCCAGTTCAAAAACAAATCATACAGTTACTCCTTAAAAATTTAAGTTTAATAGAAGAAATACTACAAAATATGGCAAATAATTCCGATTTGACTGACCGAATTGTTACATATTCTTTTGATTTTATGAAAAATTTGAAGAAAAATAAACAAAACAAACTTTCAAGTAATTATGTGGATATAATTCAAGCCAATATACAAAATTTTGATTCTAACTGTCAATCAATCAATATCGTAGATGAAGTTAAAAATATGTTCAATTTATACCAAAATACACCACAAGTACTATCAAATTCATCAATAACAATAGCACAATCATCAAACATAGAATCATTGAAAAATCTTGTATTAGATGTTTTGTCTCAAATTATAAGTCAGGTTCTTGAATATAATGAACAAATGAATTCTATATTCTCAATCATTTATAACAAATTTTCATATATAGTAACTGATGAACAAAAAGTTCAATTAATATCAAAATATGTGTTTGAAAATTTTATAGACAAAAACAAATTACTTCTTTTTGATGCATTTATTCATCATGAAAGATTTGATATTGAAGTTATTTCTCAAATTTTAAATGAAATTGACAATAATTTGCTATCCAAAATAATCACAGAATCAATTGATAAATCTGATAACTTTAATGAAAATCTTCAGAAAGGATGGGAAACTGCTCAACAAATAATTTCAAATATTTATAATGGTCAAATAACGTTTCAAATTACAGAATTGCCAGGTAAAATTGAAAAAATAAAATGCAAAGCACCTCTTTTATATCAAGAAATGTATCAAAATCAAATCGGAGGTTCTCTTGATATTGAATCAATTGCTGAACAAATTTTCAAAGATATTCTTATTGACATTTCAAAGAAAACTACTGGTATCAAGTATGATGTTTCTCCAATCAAAATTTGCGAAAGACACACGCAATCAAAAACAGTAGAATATAAAAACATCATTTACTTTGTCAATCAAATATGTGTAGAACAAGAAAGTCTTGTTAATTATTCTATTAAATATATATTAAATTCCAACCAATTTCCTAGTATAGTTCAAAAGAAGTTACAAGAAAACTTTGAAAAACAACCCTTACATAAAATCATTGTAGATTTAGTAACAACAAACATTGACGTATTACAAACATTTCTTGAAGGACTCATAACAGATTCTAAATCCAATCAAATATTTTTGCAAATTTTACAAAGCATTATCAATCAAAATTTCCAACGCGGTGGTTCGGTTGATAACTTAGCATCACAATTTAAAAATGTTGTAAGCGCTTCTCATAACAAAAATAAATTTAATGGATTGTTAAACATATTTCAAATAGTTTTATCACATTTGAAGGAAAACTATCAAATTGTATCCAATATACTCAATTTATTAACACAAAACACAGATTTACTTTATTTTATCGAGCAAAATAGTAATCTTGTCGTGAGACTGACATCAGATATAATAATAACAAACAATGATTTCCAAAAAGTAGATAGATATTTATATGTTGTAAAAGATTGTATTAAAAGACAATTAGAATATTTACAATTACACGAAGGTTATCAAAAAATTATAAATGATATATTAAACTCAATTATTCAAGAATTATTAACTGGTGTTAAAGTACAAAAACCAGTTAGTACGATGACTGGTATCAAATCAATTTACAAAAACCCAAATTCTGTTATGAAATCTTTCAGAACTTTAACAAAATTAGAATCATATAACAAAATAATAGAAGATACATGGAATAAAATGTATCCACCTCAAATGAATGAGATTCAAGAGATGACTGAATCATCATACAAGAATTAATTTTTAAATATAATTCACTTGTTTTTATTATCTAGATATATATTAGATTTGTAATGAACGATTTCATTGATATTTATGTCCATATGTATGCGATGATTGCTATAATTGGATTCTCCGTATTTTATTCTGTTATGATAATTATGTGTGACAATGTTATGTTTTTCTTCAAAATTATAGCTGTCATCATCATTATTGCTGCTTTTTATATAGCTTCTAACAGAAATACTTATTTACCATTCTTAGGGAAAACAGTTATCCCTCCTATCCTCTTTCAACAAGAAATTACTCCAGAAGGCGCTACAGAAGTTTTCGTCATCCATCTTGATAAACATGTAGAAGATGGAACACGTCTTATATATTGGGGCGCGGAATCCACAAATAAAAATAATATTCGCACTGATCCATTTGAAGCTTACGGCAATTATTCAAATACAGGCATCACAACAGTTAGTGATTCTAAAGCTACCGTATATTTTCACTGTCCTGATATATACAAAGCAGGAACAATCTACAAAAAAACAATTGATAGACATATTCACTATAGATTGATTTCTCCAAATAGTGCTATGATGAGTCAGGTTTTTACAGCATATGTGCAATGTTAGTTATTATCGCTTATATTTCTTCCATATTATATATATATTAAATATATATAATGAATTATATTACAACCCATCCTGGTGGATATAAATCATCCCATCTATCTAATCGTGACGAATACCATTGTTTAGGAGCAATAACAATCTTATCAGAATAGTTACTAATATAACTAGCCCACCAACTATAACATGAATTTGCTATCACATTATTTTGAATAAAACTCATCAATATAAATTCTACACAAGCATTATTGTTTTCTACATAATAAACGTCTTCTGCTATTTGAAAGTTTTCTTTACACCAAGCTATATCATCCGAAAATACTATCATATGTTTTTTTGTTTTTCCTGATTGAGTCATAATATCATAGGCAGATTTGTAATACTGTAATTCAAGCTTACAATGTTCAGATGAAACATTTCTTTTTACATGAATAGCAACATAATCATTATCATCGTCACTTCCAAAATAATTCTTTATTTTATTATATTCGCCATAAGCCTCATACATGTAAAACTCATCACTGTATATTAATTCTTGCATACGTTTTATCATATTTTTCGATATATTTTGAAATGCTTGAAAATATCCAAATAACATAACATCGCCATCATAATTGGGAATCTCACTATAAGCATTTTGTATTCTTTCTTCGTGATTCCTAAATTTTCTTTTCTTGAAAAAATCATCAGGAAAAACATCTAAATTATCTGTTACTAAAGCATTCAATTTGTTCATAAATACTGGACATTTCTTGTGCTTTTTCGCATAATTCAAAACAGTGGCAATTTGAAACAATTGTTTCCCAATTCCATTGCTTAATTCACAACTGACAATATCATCCATCATACTATTATCAAATATAATGCTAATAATTCTTATATCTTATATAAAGGCTATAACCTATATTCTATTAAAAATGTCATTCGAATGTACAATTGTAACCGCATACTACGACTTTCCAAGGAAAAAACATGCATCACAATCTTATCAAAAATGGATTCAATTATTCCTTCATAATGTTACATCAAATGTCATCATTTTTACTGATAAATCTTCATCTACCACTCTCGCTGACATAAGTAATGGATTGAGTAATGTCAGAATTATTATTCTACCCATTTCAGAGTTTTATACTTCAAAATATTTACCATATTGGCAAAAAGATTATAACAGAGATTATGAAAGACATCACAATCCTCACCTTTATATGATATGGAATGAAAAAACAATGTTCATTCAACGTGCCATAAATATAAACCCTTTTAATACTGAATACTATGCATGGACTGATATTGGAATGGTAAGAGATGAAAAACAAATCCCTTTTATTAATAATTATCCAAATCCAAATATTATTAAAACACTTAAAAAAGATAAGGTGTATCTTTTGAATATCGAAGATTTTACACCAGATGACCTTAATGAAACTGATTCGACTGAAAGATTTATTCGTTGTAATCGCATAGGTGGCGGTGTCATATTTGGTCACAAAAATATATTATCTAAATGGACTCAAATATACTATGATATGATGAGGACATTTATGAAAAATGATTTTTTCACCGGAAAAGACCAGTCTATTATGGCGTGTATATATCTCAAATATCGTGAAGAATTAATTGAACTTGTCAAACCAACTCAGTCACCAATTGACCCTTGGTTTTATATGTTATATTATCTTGGAAATAAATCAATTACTTAATAAATTTAGCATAAATAATAATATTTAATTTGATTCTTCATAGATTGTTTTCCATTTTGTTTTCAATTCATCAATATAATTTGTATTACTTGTGTTAAATGCACTATCACCATGAATACGATGCTTACATAGAATTTTCTTAATATTATAAAATTTCTTGTTTTTATGTTTCAGACGCAACCACATGTCATAATCATCTAATCCCTTTATTTTATGTTGATACTCGCTATCATCCCAATATGCATCACATTTGCGAATAATTGCACTACAATTTATTATTGGATTACAAATTAAAAAGTTGATATTGCTCAAATCACCAACAGGTACATTTGGATACCCACTCATCATTCCAAAATACTCACATCTTGTTCCTACAACATCGTAATCCTCTAGAAATGGTACTTGGCGTTCTAGTTTTTCTGGCATCCAAATATCATCTACATCAAGAATTGCAATATATTCATATGTTGCATCAACAACCATATGATTCATTGTTTCTGGTTTTCCTTTTGTATTATATACAATAACACGAATTTTATGTCTAAATCTATCATAACTATTGATAATTTCCATCGCTTTTTTTTCAACTTCTGAACCTATTCCGTGACCATTTATTCCTATAATTAGTTCCCATTTATCATATGTCTGTGCAACAACAGAAGTAAGTGATTCTTGCAAAAATTCAATGCCATTATATAAAGGAATAAGAATGGTAATACCAGGATGAGTTGTTTTGGTATTAAGTGTTGTCATAGTTGTCATTGTTATCAAAATAAACAATTATAATTCTTATATATAGTATGGTAACAATAAACGAATTACGAAAACCTAAAATTCTTAATATGGCATTATTTGATTTAACTGCTACTTTTATATTTTCTATGATAGTTCATTCTGCTTTGTGGTATTACCCACTTGATATGAAAAATAAAGAAAAAAGAACAACATTACAATATATCACATCTGCTATATTCATATATTTGATGTTTTTAGGAATTGGCGTAATATTTCATAGAATATTCGGTATTCAATCAGCTTTTTCTGGATATCTCGGATTTAATGATATGCCTATACGTTAATCAATCGCGTTCTATATCTTGATAATTATATAAAAGTATTAAAATAAATAAGTTATAGTAAATGTCTGGTTCTTCACCATTTAGTTTCAATGCCCCATCAAGCTTTAACACACCTAAATTTAACAACAATGATATGCTTTTCAATAAGAAAAAAATAAGTTCCGATATATTATCAATGTCTTCTGCATCTTCAATGTCTTCAGCTTCATCTGTTGCATCTTCTAAATCTGGTACAACTTCCTCTTCAAAAAGTGACAGAAAAGATGACATATCTGAAGCAAGCTCTCGCGATGACGATGACTATGATGTTGATAACGACGACGAATATGAGATGTCAAATGATAAATTTGCAACATTAAAAAAAGAAAAGAAACAATCTTTAATGGATGAACTTAATGAAAAACGTGAATTAATTTATCAAATGGACAGATTAGAATCAAAAGGATACAAGTTACCATTTAAATTCAATATGGAATCCGATGTCAATGAGATGAGAGCAGAATATGATAAATTGATAAAAGAAAAAGAAATCGATGCTAGTATTCGCTTTCAACGCAAAATGATGATGGCTTTTATTACTGGTTCTGAATATTTAAATACTAGATATGACCCATTTTCCATAAGATTAGAAGGATGGTCTGAACAAGTTCATGAAAATATTACAGATTATGATGAGATTTTTGAAGAACTTCATGAGAAATACAAATCAACTGGTAAAAAGATGTCTCCTGAATTACGTCTCTTCATCTCATTATCTGGTAGTGCATTTATGTTTCATTTGACAAGTCGTATGTTCAAGGAAAATCCTCTTCCAGATGTTGAAAATGTTCTTAAATCAAATCCAGAACTTATGAAACAATTTCAAAATGCAGCTGCTAAACAATATATAGGCGGTAATGCACCTCCTCGCGCTCAACCAACAAGACAACAACCTGATATGTTCGGCTCAGGATTGTTTGGTATGGTTGGCAACATGTTCAATAATTTAGGCGGCGGGTCTTCAAGACCTCAAGTATATGATGATGACGAAGTCTCTAATTCTTCCGGACGTAAATACACTAGACCTTCTAGACCACAAAATGATATAGATAGTATCATCAATAACGTTCATAATAAAATATCATTTGATGACCAAGATGCAAATGTAGAAACTTTGTCTGTTAGCGATGAAGAAATTACATCAATAATTGAAGATACCGCTGATATCAAAATCCTGAAAAATAGCAAAGGTAAAAATGTGAGAACATTGAACCTTTAAATTTCTTAAATACAATATAAACAAAAAAATGATTATTAATATAAATAGTGTGTTAATAAACAATGTACCAAATGATACAAAAACCTCCTCTCAAATGGGCTGGAGGAAAAACTCAAATAATTGATAGTATTATAAATGAATTTCCCAAAAATATTAACAATTATCATGAATTGTTTTTAGGAGGAGGTAGTGTGTTATTAGCAGTTTTATCACTACAATCTCAAGATAAATTGAAAATAAAGGGAAAGATTTATGCATATGATATCAATCCAAATCTTATTAATTTATATATCAATATACAGAATAATAAAGATGAACTTTATGACCATATCTCAAAATATATGAAAATATATGACAATTGTGATGGGAATATAATCAATCGAAAAGCAAAAACAATAGAAGAAGCGAAGAGTTCCAAAGAAAGTTATTATTATTGGATGCGTAAAGAGTTTAATGAACTTCGCAAAACTGATGAAAGTTCTGTTAAAGTTTCTGCTTTGTTGCTTATTTTAAATAAAACATGTTTTAGAGGTATTTATAGAGAAGGCCCTAATGGATTTAATGTCCCATATGGACATTACAAGACAACACCTGTCATAATAAAAAAAGAAAATTTAGACAAAATTTGCGAATTAATAAGAAACGTGTCGTTTCAATGTCTAGATTTTAGAGAATCTATAAAAAAAGTAAAAAAAGATGATTTCGTTTATTTAGACCCACCATATGTGCCTGAAAGCAAAACGTCATTTGTTGGCTATACATCTGATGGTTTTAATTTAGAAATGCATAATAAATTGTTCGATGGTATTATCAATCTTGACAAAGCCAATATCAATATCAAATTTGTAATGAGTAATGCAAATGTTGATTTTGTCAAAGAACGTTTCAAAGATTATAAATGTCAAGAAATAAATGCAAGAAGAGCAATTAATAGTAAGAAACCACAAAGTGTCACAAAAGAGCTTATCATTGGAAATTAAAGGTTTTCATTTTACGTATTTGTATTTTTTATGAACGATTCAATATCATAATCTTTTATGAAATCACTGAATTTGACAAATTCAATTTGATGCTTTTTAGCTAGAGTCAAATGTTCTTTTTTTTCATTACTTATGCCTTCTCCAAATAAACGCATACTTTCTCTGCCATAACTGCATTCGTATTCTTGATATGCTATACAAACAATCTTTAATGGCTTGCCATAGAGACGAGGAACATCACTGTATTTGTAAAAAGCACCAAGAACTTTCTCACCTGCTGTTCCAGAAATAGTCCAATTACTAACCTTAGATTCTATAATAAAATCATCCGTCTCCCAATCAGGTTGGCATCTATCTTTTTGTACAGGTTTTCTAATATTGTGGCCATTGTATTTTATAATATCATGCAATATTCCTTCTGATAGTTTTGTTGTCCAATTGTTATTGTCTTGTTGTCCAATTATGTTATTACCCCATTCTCTCTCTTTCTTTTTGATTTCATTTGATACTTTATTTCCACACGTAAGTCCTCCAGGATATTGATTGAGCGCCCAATCAATTACTTCCTTGCGCTTGTTTATAGGAATTTTATACTCATTTTTCTTTTCTTTTTCATTGTATATATCTTCAAGTACTTTAACCATATCTGCAAAATTATATGCCTTAGTGTTTTCTATTTTATCATCAAAGATATCCTTAAATTCTTTTGATGACATTTTCTTTTTAGATTTGAGTATTTTTCAGTTGTTTTAATTTACTTGTATTTACGACGAAAACTCTTTTTAACAGATGATGAAAAATCAGACAATACTGCTTTAGATTGTTTCAATTTTGAAGGAATGTTTTTCATTGATTTGTATGGATTTTTCACAACCGATGAAAATTCTTTTTCATATTTATGCATATTTGTAAAAACAGAACTAGCAGAACTGAAAAGAATTGGTAGTACTATTACTGTCATTAATATCAAAAGAAATAGTGATATTTCAACTACCGACCCTGCCATAATGAATTCACGACGAATGTCCTCTGAACATTTACATTTTTCATTGACCAAAAATCGTGTATAATCTATTATCATGAAGAAATAAACGATACAAATTACATAAAATATGAGTTTGACAAATGTGAAAATACCGGCTATAGTAGTTCCAAATTGTTCGGAAACAAGAGATGTAGGTACGATTATGATGAACACAAGGAATAAAAGGACAAATGCTGTAAATTTCTTGATAAAAGCTCTATTGGGATGTTCAGAGCAAGCACAGCCATTTTCTTCCATCTTTTCAATATATGAATAAACAGCGATAAGAAGTAAAAATATAAACAAACTTATCATTAAATTTCCAACATACCCCATAGATATATTTTCCATTATTATTATTATCTACTATATGAAGCGAAAAAAGAATTTAATTTAATTCAACTATATCTAAAATAATAAATTTTGAAGATGATTCTAAATTAGAAGTATCTAATTCTTTGAATATATTTATAATATTTTTATTTTTATAATTTTTTAATATTATTAAAATTTGTTCTAAAGCAAAATCAATTATATGTTTGTGTTGTTTTGGATTGTCGTTATATTCATTGAATAAATATATTAATTCGTTTAATAAATGGTCAAATTTCTCTAGACATTTCGTTTCACGATGTATTAAACACCAAAATTTATGTACATTAGTTATCTGTTTTTTCCAGGTAACATAATTGCAATATAAATCATACATATCATCACAAGAAGAAAGGATGTTGTTTTGTATCACATAATCTTCCGGATACCAATCTTTATTATTTATGTATTTTTCCCAATGATTTTCTGTAGTTTCTTTATCATATAGATTAATAACATCAATATAAGATGGGTCATATGATTTTTTTATAAAATCCCATATAATTAGATATAACTCATTCTCGATTTTTTGACCCCTTACATTTCTTATAATATCTTTTATTTTTGATACCAAATTATCTTTGTTTTTCGGTGATAATTTATTCAAATTGCTTACAAATGATTTCTTGATTTTAGTTGAATCATCAAAATTAGTTGATATAATATGTAGCCGATTTACTGGTTTTGTAACATAAGTTTCACGTGATTTATTACCATAATGTTTCTTTTCAACATAATTGAATATTTGTGACTCAAATTTACTATGAAAACACTTATGATTATTATATAATTCTTGTTGCTTGATTATTAATGAATTACGAATGTTTTGCTTATTAAAAGATTTATATTGTTCCTTAAAATCAGCAAAGCTAATCATTATAATGTCTGAATCATCTTCAACTAACATTATACATAAATTATTCGGATATATTCTTATATATAATAAGTAATATAAGAAATAGATAAGATAACTACTTATATTTTCCAATAGTTCATCTAAATGCTTTCAAAATTTGTACAACATATTGAAGAATATATATATAATAGAGAATTGATATATAGGTCTATACTTGTTGTCAAATCTAGTATAGAATGTGAAATATTAAAAGGTATATTGGATAAAAAGGATTACACATCACATATAATTGAAGACATTGATTATAATATAGATTACAATGATATTGATTGTAGAATAGTTATTTTATGTCCTAGTAAATTTAAGGAATTCATCTATCACATATATAATACTTCTGGAATAAATACATCTTCATATAATTTTATTGGATTCAATTATAGTATAGATGAAGATTGGATTGATAACATGATATCTTTTTATCAAACAATAACCCATGATAATAATACTATAATATTAGACAAACATTATTTGAAGCATATATCAATAAATTAAGGTATGAATTTTATATATTACATTTATAGAGACGATGGTTAAATATAAATCGTATGTGAATACACAAAGCATGTTATTATTATTGTTTGTTACACTGTCTGCAATTATTATTGGAGTTTCTTATCATAAGATGAAACACATCGAAAAATTTGAAAATAATACCAAATTTCTTCGAATTGATTACTATTACACACCAACATGCTCAACGTGTAAAAAATTTGAGCAAAATCACCTTATTCAGCTTAAAAGTAATGATTATTTGTTACCATACATAAAGTCAGGAAATATCAAGATATCAAAGTATAATGTTGCTCAACGACTCTTACGAAAAGAATTTATGTCAAGAATGAGAGAGAAAGAACGTAAAAAAGTTCCTGCTTTATTTATTTATGAGAATGGAAAAAAAGGAGTTCAATATACGGGCGAACTATCATCTGCATCTATTTATAATTATATTCAAAAAAATCATCCTTCATTTCTCAAAAAGGATGAAATGGTTATAACTCCTATTTCACCTAATCCTGAAATTCAACCTCCTACACAAACCAAACCTCCCACTAGACCTCCTTACAAACCTCCGATTAAATATCCTATTCAAAAACCTCCTACACAAATTAAACCTCCTACTAGACCTCCTTACAATCCTCCTACTAGACCTCCTCAAATTTCTTTACCAAGTCCTGAACCAATAGATTATTCAGATGACATTTATAAATGTAAAATAGATTCTCAGGACAAACTTTTATCAAATTATTTCAGTCGTCAAAAAAACATGAAAGAAACCGTTTTCAATTTAGTAAAAAAAATGGATGATGATACTATTAAATTGGAATCAGAATTAACACGGATAAACAACAAATGTAAAAACACAAATACATTGCATTAAAATAAATTTTTTTAATATCCTTATCTATTAGACAATGAAAGGTTTTAAAACAAAAAAAGGAACTGACTATTCAAAATGGCTTATTCCTTTATTAGTTATAACTGTATTGTTTGTTGGTATGATGTTTTTTGTTATGTATAGCTCTCCTTATCTTGAAAAATTCACCAATTCTGCCGCAACTTTAGAATATTACTATATGCAATCTTGTCCCCATTGCAATAACTTTACACCAGTATGGGAAGAACTCGGAAGACGTGTCAAAAACGAAGGTATATCAGTTTCTCTCAAAAAATATGATCTTCAAGCTCCTGAAAATAAAGTAAAAGTAGATAAAAATAAAATAACTGGTGCCCCTACTATTATTTTGGAGAAAAATGGAAAATCTACAGAATATCATGGAAATCGCACTGTAGAAGGTATTCTTCAGTTCATTCAATCTTAAGATGGTTTTGTTCCAAGACTTGTCATTATTTTTTTATAAATTCCTTTATTGAAATTCTTTACAGTAGCATTTTCATATTCTTTTATAATTGAAAGAGGCATATTAAGTTTTTTTGCTAAATCCTGTTGAGACATTTTTTGAGCATTACGTGCTTGAATCATATCTGTTGCTTTGTCTTTTGACATTTTATTCAAAATAGGTATATCATCCTCATTCAATTTCTGAAATTCACGCGTACCTGGGGCATTTTGTAAATTTGGTACGATTTTCTTTTCGTTTTTCGCTTTTTGAG